>Ga0156334_1019_pt1 | contig 40449 bp, 33 predicted proteins | sample RifCSPlowO2_12_FD_107982 | JGI IMG/M metagenome (GOLD analysis project Ga0156334, IMG submission 107982) | Candidatus Rokubacteria bacterium RIFCSPLOWO2_12_FULL_71_19
CAGGGGGCCGTCGACCTCCTTTCGGAAGCGGGCGAGGTCCTCGCGCGACCGCGGGCTCATGACCATGACCGCCCCGGCGCCCGCGGCCCGGTAGGCCTGCCCCCGCTCGATGGCCGGCTCGAACCCCTCCGTCCCGATGGCGTCGGTCCGCGCGATGATGAGGAAGTCGTCGGACCGCCGCGCGTCGAGCGCGGCCTTGATCTTCCCCGTCATCTCCGGGATGGGCACCAGGGCGCGCCCGGCCATGGCCCCGCACTTCTTCGGCGACACCTGGTCCTCCAGGTGGATGCCGGCCACCCCCGCTCGCTCGAAGGCGCGCACCGTGCGCGTGACGTTCACCGCGCTGCCGTATCCCGTGTCGGCGTCGGTGATCAGCGGCACCTCCACGGCCTCGGCGATGGAGCGGGCCCGGTCGACCATCTCCGACATGGTGACCAGGCCGACGTCGGGGTGCCCGAGGGTCGCCGACACCTGGTACCCGGACATGTAAACCGCCCGGAACCCCGCCTCCACCACGAGGAGCGCGCCCAGGGCGTCACCCACGCCCGGCGCGACCAGCATGCCCTCCTGCGCCATCAGGTCCAGCACTCGGCTCATCGCCTCCCCTCCCGCGCCGCCCGCGTTCCCCGCGGCGGCACCGCACCTGTCACTGCCTCGTCGGTCCCACCCGCCTGCCCCCGGCCGGCGCCCGGCTCCGCGCGGGCCGGCGGCGTGTCCCGCAGGTCGACGGAGATGCGGTGCCCCACAGCAGAATAGCGTGACCCGGACCTCGAGCTGCCCGGAGCGCGCCTGCGAGACGCGCGCCGGCATGATCCCCGGACGCGCAAACGCAGGCGCCGCGATCACCACCACGCCCGCGGGGGCGCGCCGGCGCCGACATCCCGTCACGCTCCGCCTACTTGTGCAGCTCGTACGCGCGGATGGCCCGGAAGTTGGCCGGCATGATGTAGTAGCCCTGCACGTCCTTGCGCATCGCCGCCACATCCATCATCTTGCCCACGAAGATGTCGGGGGCGTCGTCGATGATCAGGCGCGCCGCCTTCTCGTAGTACCCGTTCGCGTGCGCCTCGCTGGTGGCCGCGATGGCCTCGTCCACGAGGCGATCGACCTCGGGGTTGCCGTAGAACATGAAGTTCCGCCCGTTGCCACTCTGGGCGGACGAATGGTACATGAACTTGAAGAAGGCCGCGCCGTCCGGATAGCGCGGCGAGATGTACTGCGCGTACGCGGTGATCTCCGGCGGGTCCTGCCGCTTCTCCTTCCACGCCACCGCCTTGGACACCAGCGTGGGCCAGGCCGTCACGTGAAGGTTCACTTTCACCCCCAGCTTCGCCGCCTGCGACTGGAGCACGACGCCCATGAGCCGCTTTTCCTCATCCCCGGTGTTGTAGTAGTACTCGATCGCAAACCCGCCGTTCGGAAAGCCGGCCTCGGCCAGCAGGGCCTTCGCCCGGTCGAGATCGTAGCGGTACGGGATGGCGGGCGCCTTGTAGCCGGCCCCCATGATCTCTCGCGGGGCGGGCCCGTCAGAAGGCCGGATGAGTCCGCCCATGAACTTCTCGAACGCTTCGGCGTCCCACGCGTAGTTCAGAGCCTGCCGCACGCGCTTGTCCTTGGTCGCGCCCGCCTGGCTGTGGAAGCGCAGGTACATCTGCGTGGCGGTCACGCCCTTGACGACCTTGAGGGTCGGGTTGCGCTCGAGCTCGGCAACGTGGCTGGGGTTCACCGACTGCGCAATGTCGAGATCACCGCGCTCGAGCAGGATCCGCTGGGTCGCCGCCTCCGGCACGGCCCGGAAGATCACCCGGGTCGCGTGAGGCCGGTTCCATCCGCCCCAGTACTTCTCGTGCTTACTGGTGACGATGTCGCCACGCACCTTGACGCTGTCGAACTTGTACGGGCCCGTCCCGACACCGTTGGCGACCGACCAGGCGGTGGCCCAGTCACTCCCTTGCTGGTTGGCCTTGATCGCGGTCGGACTGACGAGCGGGAACAGGCTCAGGAGCTTGGGCAGGATCGGTTCCGGCCGCTTCAGCACGAAGCGGACCGTCCCCTCGTCCACCGCCTCGATGCCCTCGATCGGCGGCAGCGTCCACGAGTACCCCTTCTTGAGGGCCACGATCCGGTCGAAGTTCTGCTTCACCGCCGCCGCGTTGAACGGTGTCCCGTCATGGAACACGACACCCCGCCGGAGCGTGAACGTCCACGTCCGCCCGTCGTCGCTCACCGCCCACTTCGTCGCCAGCACGGGTCCGATCTCGACCGTATCGCGCACGAGATCGACGAGCGGCTCGAACACGTTCTTGAGCACGTCGAAGTCCGGCCGCGTCACCACGACGTGCGGGTCGACCGACGCGAGCGGGATGTAGAGTCCGATGGCCAGCGTGTCCTTGCCGGTCTGGGCTCCGGCAGGGCCGGCGGCGGCCGCCAGCGTGACGATGGCCGCGATCGCGAGCGCCCGCAGCACCTGACATCCTCGTGTTCTCATTGCCTGCCTCCTTGTGCGGCTTTTCGGTCGCGGCGCTCGACGCCGGTCACGACACCGCGGGGGTCATACACGTCGCGGAGCGCTTCGCCCGTGACGTTCCAGGCCACGCTCACCAGGAAGATGGCGAGCCCGGGAAAGGTCGGATACCACCAGTGGCTCAACAGGAACGTGCGGCCGCTCGTGACCATGGCGCCCCATTCCGGGCTCGGGGGCTGAGCGCCGAGTCCGATGAAGGAAAGCCCCGACAGCACCAGGAGCATGTAGCCGACGTCGATCGACGCCTTGGTCAGGACCGGCGAGAGGCAATTGGGCAGCACGTGGCGCCGCACGACCGCCGCCCACGAGGCCCCGAGGGCCTGCGCGCCCTCCACGTATGGTTGCTCCCGGACGGACAGCGCGCTGGCACGGATGAGGCGCGCGTACTGCGGCCACCAGACGATGACGGCCGCAATGATGGCATTGCCGAGCCCGCGCCCGAGCGCCGCCACGATCCCCATGGCCAGGATGAAGAGCGGGAAGGCGAGGAGCATGTCACTGGCCCGCATGATCACCACGCCCTGCCAGCGCGGCCCGGTGGCGGCGACGAGCCCCAGCGTGCCGCCGAGTACGGCGGCACAGGCGACGGCGGCGAGCGATGCCAGCATCGAGGGACGCGCGCCGTACACCACCCGCGCGAAGAGATCGCGCCCGACCTCATCCGTTCCGAGCCAGTGCCTGGCGCTCGGCGGCGCCAGGATCGCGTCGCTGTCCAGGGCGAGGGGATCGCGTGGGGCCAGCCAGCCCGGCGTGGCGACGGCGATCAGTCCCATCGCCAGGATCCCGAGCGAGAGCGCGAAGCCGGGCCGGGACGCCAGAAGCGCGACGAGGCGCCGCCGCCGCCGGACGCCGGGCCCCTCGGCCCTCGCGGCGCGTGCCGCCACGGCCTCCAGCGCGCTCACAGGCGCACCCGCGGGTCGAGCCAGACGTAGCAGAGGTCAACCAGGAAGTTCACGAACGCGTACACGAATGAGACGAAGAGAACGAAACCCATGATGGCCGGGAAGTCGAGGTTCTCGATCGAGAAGACCGCGTAGCGTCCGATGCCGGGCCACGCGAAGATCGTCTCCGTGAGGACGGCGCCGCCCATCACGCTGCCCAGACGCAGGCCGATGACGGTGACGATCGGCGCCGCCGCCACCGGCAGCACGTGGCGCAGGATGACGCGACGAGTCGACAGCCCCTTGGCACGGGCCGTGCGCACGAAGTTCTCGCCGAGCACCTCGAGCAGCGCGCTCCGCGTGATCCGCGCGAAGGCGCCGAGCGAGACCTGCGCGAGCACGAACGCGGGCATGGCCAGGTGGGCCAGTGCGCGCCCCATCAGCGCCGGCTCCCCCGTGAGCGCGGTATCCACGAGCAGAAAGCCGCTCACCCGCGGGACCGCAGGCAGGGCGCTGTCCCACTGGCCCCCGAAGGGCAGGAGCCCCAGGCGGCCGTAAAACACGAGTTGCAGGAGCAGGCCGAGCCAGAACGTCGGCACCGAGAGGCTCAGGATCGGCAGCGCGCGCGCGAGCGCCACCGCGACGCGGCCGGGCATCATCAGGGAGAGCAGGCCGAGGCCCACGCCCCCGACGATGCCCATGACGATGCTGACCGCCGCGAGCTCGATCGTGGCCGGCAACGCCTCGGCGAGATCGGCCACCACCGGCCGCCGGCTGATGATGGACAGCCCGAGATCCCAGCGCGCGAGGTCTCGCAGGTAGCGCGCGTACTGCACGATCACGGGACCGTCCAGTCCGAGCTCCGCGCGGTAGGCCGCCACGGACTCCGCCGGCGCGTCGTCGCCGAGGGCCGCCCGCGCGGGATCGCCGGGCAGCGCGCGCGCCATGACGAAGACCACGAGAGACATCCCGAGGAGCACCAGCGCGAGCCCCACGAGGCTTCGCAGGACGTGCGTCAGCACGCGCGTCGCCTCAGCCCGCGTCCGCGCGGCCCGCGCGCAGCCGCGCCGTGGCCTCGGCATCGACGGCCCCGTCCCTGACGACGGCGCTGTAGCGCGCGGCGGCGGCCTCGACGCTCACGCGATCTTCGAGGACGTCGCGCAGCACTGCCTCGGGGGCGCGGGCGTGGGCGTCGCCCACTCCGCCCCCGCCCGGCGTGACGACGGTGACGACGTCGTCGCGGCGGAGGGGGAAGTCGGTACCGGTGGGCGGCGCCGCGCGGCGCGCGCCGTCGGCTCCCGTCACGCTGAAGACTCCGAGGGCACCAGCCTCGCCACCGTCCAGGCCGGCCGCGGCGAAGCGCTGCCGGGCGCTGCGCGTGGCCAGCCCCGCGCGCTCGCCGAGGACCCGGAAGTCGCGCCGGACGCCCAGCCCGCCGCGGAACCTCCCGGCCCCTCCGGAGTCGCGCAGGAGCTCGAACCGCTCGATGCGCATGGGAAACTCGGCCTCGAACGCCTCGATCGGAAGGTTCGAGGTGTTCGTGATGTGCACCTGCATGCAGTCGGCGCCGTCCTTGCCGGCGCGCGCACCGGTGCCGCCCGCGAAGTTCTCGTAATCGACGAAGAAGCCGCCGGTCGCGGGATTGACGCCCGAGAAGATGACGCCCTGATAGGGACCGCAGCGCGCCATCGCGCGGGCGGGGATCGCCTGCGCCATGGCCGCGAAGATGACGTCGGCGAGGATCATGCCCGTCAACGCGCGGGAGCCGACGGCAGCGGGCGGGCGCGGCCGGAGCAGGCTCCCCTCCGGGCATGCGATGGTGACCGCCCGGAAGTAGCCCGAGTTGTTGGGGAGGCCGGGATCGATGATCGCCTTGAGCGCGTAGAAGACGGTGGCGCCGAGGCCGCCCGGCGACATGTTCTTGCCGCTCGGCACCTGGGGATCCGTCTCGGCGAAGTCAAAGCCGATGCGGTCGCCGTCGACGGTGAGCGTGGCGGCGATGCGCACGGGCCCCGAGCCCAGCCCGTCGTCGTCCAGGAAGTCCTCGGCGCGGTACCGCCCGTCGGGCACCGTGCGCACCGCGGCGCGAAACCGCGCCTCGGTGGCGTCCATGAACGCGGCCACGCTGCGCTCGAGCTGGGACACGCCGTAGCGGTCGATGAGCTCGCCGAAGCGCCGCGCGCCCACGTGCAGGGCGGCGAGCTGCGCGCGCAGGTCGCCGACGCGCTCACCGGGTGTCCGCGAGTTGAGCAGCACGAGGTCGATCACGTCCTGACGGACGGTGCCGGCGTCGGCGAGCTTCATCGGCGGCAGGCGCAGGCCGTCCTGGAAGATGCTGGTGTTGTCGCCCGACTCGCTGCCCGGCGTGCGCCCGCCCACGTCGGCGTGATGGGCGAGGTTGGCCAGGAAGGCGACGATGCGGCCCTCGTGGAGCACCGGGGCGACGACCGCGATGTCGTTGAGGTGCGTGCCGCCGCACACGAACGGATCGTTGCCGATCCAGACGTCGCCCGTCCGCGCGCCGTCCGCCGCCACGCGCGCGCGGATCGCCTCCGCCATCCCGCTCAACGCGCCCAGGTGCAGCGGCGCCGAGGAGGCGATGGCGACGGTCTCCCCGGCGGCGGTGATGACAGAGGTGGAGCAGTCCGCCCGCTCCTTGATGTTCGGCGAGTAGGCGGCGCGCACCAGGCCGGCCAGCATCTCGTCGGCGACCGCCCCCAGGGAGTTGCTGATGACCTCATCCGCGCTGATGCTCACGACGCCCTCCTCAGCCCATCTCGAGGACGATGCTGCCGGATGGGTGCACGGCGCCCGTCACGTCCGGAGGCACGACCAGCGTCGAGTCCATCTGCTCGACGATGGCCGGCCCCCGCAGCTCGAACCCGGCCGGCAGGTCGTCGCGCCGGTACACCGGGCAGGCCAGGCGCCGCCCCGCCTCCTCGAAGAACACCTCGCGGCACCCGGCGGCCATGGCCGGAGCGCGCGAGCCCTCCGGCGCCACGCCGGGGAGCGGCGGCGGCTCGACCCGGAGGGCGACGCGCACGTTCACGATCTGCACCGGCGCCTCGGGCGCCTCGTAGCCGTGCAGCCGCCGGTGCGCGTCGTGGAACCGCTCGATGAGCAGGGCCAGGTCCTCGTCGCTGAGGGCGACCGGATCGAGCGGCACGCGCAGCTCGTGGTTCTGGCCGAGGTAGCGCATGTCGAGCCAGCGTCGCTCCTGCAGCGCGGGCCCCGGCGGAACGGCCATCGCGTCCAGCGCCTGCCGGCGCACCTCGTCGAACCAGGCGGTCACCTCGGCGCCCGTCGCGCCCGTGGCCAGGCGAAGGTAGGTGCGGCTCGCGTCCGAGCGGAGGTCGGCGGCGAGGAGCCCGATCGCGCAGAGGACGCCCGGGGCCGGCGGCACGAGCACGCGCCGCATGCCGAGCTCGCGGGCGAGATCGCAGGCGTGGAGGGGTCCGGCGCCGCCGAACGCCACCAGCGTGAAGTCGCGGGGGTCATGGCCGCGCTCGACGGAGACGACGCGCAGCGCGCGGACCATGTTCGAGTTGACGACGGACAGGATGCCGCGGGCGGCGTCAAGCGCGGTCAGCCCTTTCGGGGCGCCGATGGCACGCGCGACGGCGGCCGCCGCGCGGTCGGCATGGATCCGCAGGCGCCCGTCGAGGAGCCGCGAGGCGTTGAGGCGGCCGAGGACCACGTGGGCGTCCGTGACCGCCGGCCGCTCGCCTCCGCGCCCGTAGCAGGCGGGGCCCGGCACCGCGCCCACGCTCTGCGGGCCCACCTGCAGGAACCCCCCGGCGTCGACCGCCGCCGCGCTGCCCCCGCCGGCGCCGACGGAATGGACGTCCATCGTCGCCAGCCGCACCGGGTAGCCCTCCACCGCTCGCTCGCTGCCGACGACCGCCTCCCCGTGGCGGACCAGACACACGTCGGTGCTCGTTCCGCCCATGTCGAACGTGAGCAGCTCGGTGAGCCCCGCCTGCCGGGCCACCGCGATGGCGCCGGTGACGCCGGCCGCCGGGCCCGAGAACAGCGTCGCCGCGGGCAGGCGCCCGCCCGCCGGCAGGCGCATCACGCCGCCGCTCGACTGCGACAGGTACGTCACGCCGGAGATCCCGGCCGCGCGCACGCGCCGCTCGAAGTTCTCGAGGTACGTGCGCATGAGCGGCACCAGCGCCGCGTTGATGACCGTCGTGCTCAGCCGCTCGAACTCCCGGAACTCCGGCGCGACAGCCGAGGACAGGCTGACCGGCACGCCGGGCCAGAGGCGCCCGAGCGCCTCCCCCACCCGACGCTCATGTTCCGGGTTCACGTAGGCGTGCAGGAAGCAGACGGCCACCGTCTCCACCTCGGCCGCCCGGAAGTCGCGCATGATGCCCTCGAGCCCGTCGAGCTCCAGCGGCCGCGCGATCCCGCCGTCGACCAGCGTCCGTTCCGGCAGCTCCCGCCGCAGCCCGCGCGGCACGAGCGCGGGCGGCCGGTCGGCCCACAGGTCGTACAGGCGCGGACGTCGCTGCCGGCCGATCTCGAGCAGATCGCGGAAGCCTTCCGTGGTGATCAGGCCGACGCGCGCCGTCCGGCCCTGGAGGATCGCGTTGGTGGCGACGGTGGTACCGTGGCCGACGGCGGTCACCTCGTCCGGCGCCGCGCCGCTTCGCTCGAGCACGCCGGCCAATCCGGTCAGCGCTCCCTCGGAGGGATCGGCGGGCGTCGTCGGCACCTTGAAGAGATGGAGGCGACCACGCGCATCGTCGAGGAGCGCGATGTCGGTGAAGGTTCCGCCGACGTCGATGCCGATCCGGTACGCCACGCCCTACGCTCCGAAGATCAGCCGGCGAATGCCGTCGGGATCGCCGACGGAGGCCGCCAGCGCCTCAGCGCCGTCGCGGGCGGCGCGCACGTAGCCGTCGAAGCCAAGCCGTGGCCCATCGGGGTAGACCATGAGACGGAAGGTGGCCGCCGCCCCCGGCATGCCGATGGTCGGGATCGTGACGAGCCCGTGCTCGCGCAACATCACGAACGATGCCGCGGACGCCGCCTCGTTCGGCACCACCTGGGTCCGTGCCAGGCCGGCGCGCTCCAGCGCCCACTCCAGCAGGTCTTCGCCGCTCACCGCCACCCCCGGCCCCGCCAGGTAGGCGCGCGCGCCGAACACCGCGCGCAGCCGATCGAGCAGCGGGCGCGCCATGCGCGCCGTCTCCCGCACCGCCCTGAGGTCGAAGGCCTCCATCGCCCGCAGCGCAGCCACGGAGTGACCGAACGGCGCCTCGAGGCCGTACTCGAAGGCGCGTGCCCGGACGCGCTCCACCAGCCCGCGCTCGCCAGCCACCGCCGCCGCTCGCGGCCCCTCGACGTGCTTGTCGAGCGACCACACCGCCAGGTCGGCATCGGCCAGGGCCAGCGAGGCCGGCTCGTCGTAGAACGCCATGCGGGAGGCCATGTGAGCATCGTCGAGGAAGACCGGCGCGCCCAGCGCTTTGGCGAGGCGCGTCGCCGCCCGGACGTCGGCGGCGTCGAGATGAACCTTCTGCGGGGTCATCGGTGTCACGACGACGAGGGCGAGGTCCCGGGCGACGTCGAGGGCGGCGCGAAGGGCCTCGACGCCCGTCACCTCCGCGAACGTCCCGCCGCACAACGTCACCGCCTTGCCGATCGACGGATGGGAGCGGCCGCCGCCCACGAGCGACAGCACGTGACGCCCGCGCACGTCGAACGCCATCATCACGGCGATCATCGACGACGACACGCGGTTGCAGAGCACGGCGTCGTGGCGTCCGTCGCCGCCCATGTGCTTCACCGCCAGCACCTCGGCCTCGTTCGACCAGCGCGCGTAATACGCGAGCTGCGAGGTCAGCCCGGCAAGATCGCCGGGCCGCAGGGGAAAAGCGCGGATGAGTCCCGTCATGTTGTACACCGAGCCGTCGCCGGCCCGTGCGACGCGCTCGCGAATGAGCGCGCGGCCGGCCAGCATGCGGCGCGCCTCATCGTCGTGGTCGCGCAGCACCTGGCCCCACGCGTAGCCCGCGCGCGGGTCGATCGCGTTGCCGAAGCGGTCGGTCGTCATCGGGCCTCCTCCAGCGCCTGCGCGAGGCGCCGCACACCCTCGGCGATCTCGGAGGCCGAGGCGTAGCTGTAGGCGAGCCGGACGTGCGTCGCCGGACCCGCGGTGGCATAGAACTGGCTCGCCGGCAGGACACGCACCCCACGCCGCGCGGCCGCGACGGCGAGCCGGTCGGCGTCGATGCCGTCGGGGAGCCGCAGCCACAGGTAATAGCCGCCCTGGGGGACGACGCAGCGGGCCCCGGGCAGGTGGCGGGCGAGCGCGGCCAGCATGATGTCGCGGTGGCCCGCATAGGTCTTCACGACGTCGCGGATGTGGGGCTCGAGCCGCCCGGCGCGGCAGTACTCGAGCACCAGACGCTGGGTGAGCGGACACGACCCACCGTCGGACTTGAGCGCCGCCATCCGGCCGACGATCTCCGGTGTCGCGACAACCCAGCCGACCCGCAGCCCCGGGGCGACCAGCTTCGCGAACGTGCCGAGACCGATCACGCAGCCGCTCTCGTCAACGCTCTGCATGGGCGCCACCGGCGCCCCCTCGAACCGGATGCGCCGGTATGGATCGTCCTCCACGATCATCAGGCCGTAGCGCTGGGCGAGCGCGACAAGCGCGCGACGGCGTGGGGCGCTCACCGTCACGCCGGTGGGGTTGTGGAACTCGGGCACGTCGTAGACGAGCTTGGGGAGTGGCCGGCCCGCGCGCTCGAGCTCGCCGAGCCGCTCGGCGAGCTCGTCGACGCGCATGCCCTCGCCGTCCTGGCCGATCTCGAGGTACTCAACTTCCCAGCCGCGAAAGATGCCGAGCGCCGACATGTAGGTCGGGGACGTGACGACGACGGAGTCCCGGGGCTCGACGAACAGCTTGCAGGCGAGGTCGAGGCCGTGCTTCGCGCCGTTCACCACGATCACCCGGTCGGCCGTGACCCGGATGCCGTCGGCCGCGAGGTAGCCGGCGATCCACTCCCGCAGCTCGCCGATCCAGAGCCGGGGCGCGTACTGCATCGTTTCCGTCCTGAACCGCGATGCGGCGAGATGCGCCAGGTCGCCCAGGTCGGGAAGGCGCTCGGGATAGGCGTCGCCCGAGCCGAACGAGATCATGCCGTCGGGCTCGGGCGCCGCCGGCACCGGCACGACCGCCGCCCGGCGGGCGTAGCGGAGGAGCGTCACGCCCCTACTCCCGCCACAGCTCGTGGAACACGAGGTAGCGCGTCAGCGACTTGCGGTAGACGAGACCCTTGATGTTCTTCTGCATGGGGATGAGCTCCTTGGTCCGGCTGACGAAGACGGCGGCGGCGTCCTCCGCGACGAGCTTGGCCGCCCGGCGCAGCAGCTCCTGGCTCTTCTCGTCGTCCTGAACCGTCGCCGCCTCGGCGAGGAGCCCGTCGACCGTGCTGTTCGAGTAGTTCATGAAATTCGAGCCCACGCCGCCGCGCGCCTCGGAGGCGAACAGATAGTAGAGCATGTCCCAGCCGGTCGCGAAGCGCGGCGAGCTGATGAGGCCGAGGCCGTGCTTGGCCGTCGCCTGGCTCGGTGCCTTGAACCACTCCGTCATGAACTTCAGCTGCGCCGGCCAGGTGTCGACCTCCACCTTCGCGTTCAGGCCAACCTTCGCGAGCTGCGCCTGGAACAGCTCGACGGCCAGACGCTTCGGCTCGTCACCCTTGTTGTACATGAGCGCGAGCGGGGTGGACGGCCCCACCCCGGCCTCCTTGAGCAGCTGGGCCGCGCGCGCGGGGTCGTGTTTGTAGGCCACCTGGCTGCCGGTGAGCCCGATGAGGTCGCCCGGCACTGGACCGTCGGAGGGCAGCACCGTCCCGTTCATGAGCGCGACGTACTCGTCGGGGTTCCACAGGCGCGCGAATGCCTCTCGCACCTTCCGGTTGTTCGTCGGCGCGGCCAGGCCGTTCAGCTGGATATACTGCTGCTCCCAGGCGAGCCCCTCGACGACCTGGAGCCGCGGGTTCGAGCGCATTCGCGCGACGTCGTCACGGTTGAAGAGCAGGATGATGTCGAGGTCGCCCTTCTCCAGCATCAGCTGCTGCGTCGACGGCTCGTTGATGATGCGCAGCCTGACGCGGTCGAAACCCTTCGCGGGGAACCGCGCCCACCAGTGCGGGTTGCGGTCCCACGCAATTTCCTGGCCGTGCGCCCACGACACGGCCTTCCACGCGCCGGTGCCCGCCGTATTGTCGACCAGCCACTTGCGGGCCAGGTCGTCCTTGTCGTTCGCCCGGATCGCGCTCGGGCTGATCATCCGGACGAGGGCCAGGCCGCGCAGGAACGGGCCGAACGGCCGGTCGAGCACGAAGCGCACCGTCGTATCGCTGACGACCTCGGCGCGCTGGATCGCCTTCACTTGCAGGTAGGGCCCCTGCTTGAGCTTCTGGATGCGCTCGACGTTGAACTTCACGGCCTCGGCGTCGAAGGCCGTGCCGTCGCTGAACTTCACGCCCGGCCGCAGCTGGAACGTGTAGGTCTTGCCGTCGTCGCTCACGCTCCACGAGGAGGCCAGGACGCCTTCCAGCTGCGTGCTGGCCCCCTTGAGGTCCACGAGCGGCTCGTACACGTTGCGGAGGAGGACGATGCCGTAGCGGTTGCGCTCGACGTGCGGGTCGTGCGTCACGATCTCGCCGTAGAGGCCGACCCGCAGGGCCTGCTCGGCCGCGGCGGGGGTCGGCGCTGCGAGCGCGAGCCCCAGCGCGAGGACTGTGAGAGCGCGGAATGGCTGTCTCATGGGAACCTCCTCGTCGTTCGGGTAACTGGATCGATCTCGACACCGTAGTCACGCCGCGCGGCCTCGACCGACACCTTCCCCTCGAGCACGTCGGCGAGCACCGCGGCCTCGGGCCGCGCGCGCGGATCGCCGAAGCCGCCGGCGCCCGCCGTCTGGATACTGGCGACCTGACCGCGCACGAGCTCGACGTCGCCCATGCGGCTGTCCACGCACCGCGTGCCCGGGGTCTCCGGATCGATCACGAACGCCCCGAGGCCGCCCCCGTGCCCGTCCTCCAGACCCCAGTTGGGCACGGTCGTCCGCTCCGCGATCATCGTCATGCGAGCGCGCTCGGCCAGGATCCGATAGTCGCGACGGACACCCAGCCCGCCGCGGTACCGTCCGGCGCCGCCGCTGTCTGGCCGCAGCTGCACCCGCTCGACTCGCAACGGGAACTCGATCTCGAGCGCCTCCACCGGGAGGTTCGTGACGTTCATCATGTGGACCATCGTCCCGCTCAGTCCGTCCTTGTCGTGCCGGGCGCCGGAGCCGCCGGAGAGCGATTCGTAGTACACGAAGAACTTCCCGCTCCGCGGGTCGGTGCCCGTGAAGATGATCTTCCGGCGGCCGTCGCAGCCCGTGATGACGCGGGCCGGGAAGATCGGCGCCAGGGCTTTGAAGATCGCGTTGACGATGAACTGCGTGGTCCCGACGCGGGTCCCGACCGCGGCGGGAGGCCGCGCATTGATCAGGGAGCCGGCAGGCGCGGTGACGGTAATCGCCCGGTAGTAGCCGGCGTTCGTCGGCAGGCTGGGATCGACGAGGGCCTTGACCGAGTAGTAGACGGAGGCCAGCAGCGCCGAGAGCGGGACGTTCCGCCCCTCCTCGATCTGCGGAGAGGTGCCGTCGAAATCGAAGCTGATCGCGTCCCCGCGCTTCACGGCCCGAACGGCAACGCGGACCGGCTCGCCGCGCCGCCGGTCCGGATCGAGCTCCTCCTGGGCCGATACGTCGAAGTCGGGCGCCTCGGCCAGCGCGCTCCGCACCCGCCGCTCCCCGTAGTCGAGGAGCTCCGCCATTGCGGCCGTCAGGGCTGGGGCGCCGTACCGCTCGACGATCTCCAGGACGCGCCGCGCGCCGAGCGCCGCGGCGCCGACCTGCGCCCGGATGTCGCCGCGGCGCTCCTCGGGCAGGCGGCTGTTGTGGACGAAGAGGTCGACGATGTCCGGGTCGACGACGCCATCACGGGCGAGGCGCACCGGCGGCACCCGCAGCCCGTCCTGGAAGATCGACAGCGAGTTGGCGTACTCGCTCCCCGCGACCGCCCCGCCGACGTCCGAGTGGTGCGCGATGTTGCCCACGATCGCGACCAGCCGGCGGCCGGCGAAGACCGGCGCCATCAGCACGAGGTCGTTCAGGTGCGAGCCGCCGCCCGTGTACGGGTCATTCGTCATGTAGACGTCACCCGGCCGGAACGCGCCCGGGCCGTGGCGCGCCCGGATCTCCCCGACGAGGGAGGCGAGCGCCCCGAGATGGATCGGCGCGTGCGCGGCCTGGGCGATCATCTCACCGCCTGCGGTGAAGACGGCCGTCGAGCAGTCCGCTCGCTCTTTGATGCCGGGTGAGAACGCCGTCTTCACCAGCGCGACGTCCATCTCCTCGGCGGCCGAGTCCAGCAGCTTGCCGATCACCTGGATGCGGATCTGGTCGGTCGATCTCCGGTGTGTCATCGCGCCTCGGTGATGATGAGGTTGCGGAAGCGGTCCATGCGGGCGACTTGCCCGTCGAGGACGAACGTCGTCGTGTCCATCTGCTCGATCACCGCGGGTCCACCGACGCGCTGCCCCGGGCGGAGCGCCTCGCGGGCGATGACGGGACAGGTCACGCGACGGCCGCTCGACAACCACACGATGCGCCGCGCCACCGCACCGCCCCCGCCGCCCACGGCCCGCCCCGGCGTGAGCCGGGGCCGGTCGATGCGGCCGGTGGCGAAGACACGGAAGGTGATCATCTCGGTCGGCGCCACCTCGCCGTGCCCGTAGACCTGGCGGTGGAGCGCGGCGAACCGCCGCTCCGCGTCCGCCCGCACGTTGCCGGCCCGGACCGGCAGCGGAACCGTGAGCTCGTGGTTCTGGCCCACATAGCGCATGTCAGCCGCGCGGACGATCTGACGGCGGCCGGGCGGCACGCCCTCCCGCTCCAGCCACGCCTCGGCATCGCGCTCCAGCGGGTGGAAGATCTCGTCGAGCGCGACGGCCGAGGCCGCGCGCGTGTCGAGGATGCGGGTGGCAGAGAACTCGGTGCGCAGATCCGAGACGAGGAGCCCCAGCGCCGACAGGACGCCGGGGTACTCGGGAACGAGGACGGCCGGCATGCCGAGCGCGCGGGCGAGCTCGGCGGCGTGGAGCGGGCCGGCGCCGCCGAACGCCACGAGCGTGAATCGGCGTGGATCGTGGCCCCGCTCGATCGAGATGCGGCGGATGGCGCCGAGCATGGCGGCGTTGACCACCGCGAGGACGCCCCGCGCCGCCTCGACGGTCGGCATCGCGAGCGGCTCGGCGACGTGCTTGGCCACCGCGCGCTCGGCACGGTCGGGCGCGAGCCGGATGGTGCCGCCGAGGAGCCCGCCGGGCCCGAGCCGCCCCGTCAGCACGTTCGCGTCGGTCACCGTGGGCAGCTCACCGCCCAGGCCGTACGCCGCGGGGCCGGGCACGGCGCCGGCGCTCTCCGGGCCCACCTGGATGAAGCCGCCCGGGTCCACGCGCGCGATGCTGCCGCCGCCGGCGCCGATCGAGTGGACATCGACCATCGGCTGCTTCACGTCGTAGCCGCCCAGCCGCCGCACCCGCCCCACCGTCGCCTCGCCGCTGCGCACCAGCGAGACGTCGGTGCTGGTCCCGCCCATGTCGAAGGTCACGATGTCGGCGAAGCCGGCCAGGCGGGCGACCCACCTGGCGCCCACCACGCCGGCGGCGGGACCCGAGAGCAGCAGCGAGATCGGCAGCGCCTCGGCCTGGGCGAGCGACATGATGCCACCGTTGGAGCGCATGATCTGCGGTGCGGTGGGCAGCGCGAGCGCCTCCACGCGCCGCGAGAGGCCGCCAACGTAGCGGCGGATCACCGGGCCGAGCGCCGAGTTGAGCGCCGCCGAGCTCCAGCGCTCGAACTCGCGGAACTCCGGCATGACATCGCTCGAGAGCGAGACGTACGCGCCCGGGTGCTCCTCGCGGATGAGCGCGCCGAGCCGCCGCTCGTGCACCGGGTTCGCATAGCTGTGGAGCAGGCAGACGGCGATCGTCTGCGCCCCCTCGTCGCGCAGGCGGCGAATGGCCGCGCGCGCCTGGGCCTCGTCGAGCTCCGTCACCACCGTCCCGTCCGCGCCGATGCGCTCGCGGACCTCAAGGCGCCACGGGCCGGGCACCAGGAGGGGCGGTTTGTCGACGGAGAGGTCGTAGATGTCGGGGCGGACCTGCCGGCCGAGCTCGAGGACGTCCCGGAAGCCCTCGGTGGTCAGCAGGCCGACGGGCGCGCCGCGGTGCTCCAGCAGCGCGTTCGTGGCGACCGTCGTGCCGTGCGCCAGGAACGCGACGGCCGACGGCGCGATCCCTTCCCGGGTCAACAGGCTCTCGATCCCTGCCGCGATGCCGTCCGACTGGTCCTGCGGCGTCGAGGGGCGCTTGAAGACCCACAGCGCGCCGCGCCGCGGCTCCAGGAGGCAGAAGTCCGTGAAGGTGCCGCCGACGTCCACGCCGAGCCGCATACCCATCAGGCCGTCCCTGTCAGTCGATGTGCGGGTCGAACCAGTCCCGGAGACCGTCCCCCAGGAGGTTGCAGGCCATGACCGTGACGAAGATCGCGAGACCCGGGAACGTCAGGTACCACCAGGCCCGGAACATGTAGTTGCGCCCCGTGCTCACGAGCGCCCCCCACTCCGGCGTCGGCGGCGCCACGCCGAGGCCGAGGAAGCTGAGGCCCGCGACGGCGAGGATGGCGTAGCCGACGTCGAGGCTCGCCTTGACGAGCATCGGAGAGACGCAGTTGGGAAGGACGTGCACGAGCCCGATGCGGACCGGCCTGGCGCCGCCCGCGCGTGCGGCCTCGACGAAGTCCACGAAGCGCACGGCGAGCGCCCGCCCGCGCATCAGGCGCGCGTACTGCGGCCACCACGCGACGCTCAGGGCGATGACGGCGTGCTCGAGGCTCCGCCCAAGGATCGCCCCGACGGCGATGGCCAGGGCCAGGTAGGGGAACGCGAGGAACACGTCGGTGATCCGCATGAGCGCGCTGTCCACGCGCCCGCCGGCGAGGCCGGCCACGAGGCCCACGATGCCGCCGACGAGGAGCGAGAGGATCACGGTGCCGAGGCCGGCGCCGAGCGAGTAACGGGTGCCGTGGACCACGCGGCTCCAGACGTCGCGGCCGAACTCGTCCGTGCCGAACGGATGGCCGGCGCTCGGTGAGCGCAACCGCTCGCGCAGGCTGATGGCGGCCGGGTCGACGGCCGTGAAGAGGCCGGGCGCGACGGCGACCACCAGGAGCCCGGCCAGCACGACCGCGGCCGGGACGGCGAGCCCGAGCTGGCGCCGCCACGCGCGCAGCCGCCCGAGCCCTTCGACCAGGCGGCCACGCCCGAAGCGGGGCGCGAGCGGCGGAGCCAGCGCCCGGGTCGCCATCAGTGCGCCGCCTCGGCGCTCATGCGCGGATCGAGCCAGCCGTAGGCGACGTCGATCGCGAGATTGATCACCGTGTAGAGCACGGCCAGCGTCAGCGTGAACCCCATGATCGCGGAGAAGTCCTTGTTCTCGACCGCCGACACCGCGTAGAGGCCGACGCCGGGCCAGGAGAAGACGGTCTCAGTGAGGACGGCGCCGCCGAACAGCGTGCCGAGCCGGAGGCCGATCACGGTCAGGATCACAGGGCCCGCGTTCCGGAGGGCGTGCACGCCGATCACCCGCCACTCGCTCAGGCCCTTGCTCCGGGCGGTCGTGATGTACGCCTTTGGCAGCGTCTCGAGCATCTCCGATCGCGTGATGCGCATGACGAGCGCGAGCGTGACGGTGCTCAGCGTGACGGTGGGCAGGATCATGTGGCGCCCGACCGCGACCAGTGCGCTCCACTGCCCCTGGAGCCCGGCGTCGAGCAGGTATGCGCCGCTGACGCGGCCTGGCACCGGCACGCCGTCCGGGAGCCGGCTGCCGACGGGCAGCCAGTCCAGCTGGCCGTAGAACACCCACTGGAGCACCAGGCCCAGCCAGAAGACCGGGAGCGAGACGCCGACGAGCGCAACGAGGCGCGTGAGGTGGTCCACCGCCCGCCCGCGGCCAACCGCGGAGGCGACCCCGAGCGGGATGCCGACGAGCGCGCTCAGCAGGATGCTCGCCAGCGTGAGCTCGCCCGTCGCCGGGTAGCGGTCGACCAGGTCCGCGAGCACGGGGCGACGGGTCAGGAGCGAGGTGCCGAGGTCGCCACGCACGAGGCGGACCACGTAGCGGCCGAACTGGACGGCGAGCGGCCGATCGAGCCCGAGGTCGGCGCGCGCCTGATCGAGCATCTCCGGCGTGGCCTCCGGCCCGACCGCGACGCGGGCCGGGTCGCCGGGGATCAGCTGCACGACGACAAAGGTCAGCACCGCGATGCCGAACAGCACCCAGACGATGCCGACCGAGCGGCGCGCGAGCAGCCGTACCACCTTACCCGCCCGGCTCAATCGCGTAGCGCACGGTGTGGAAGGCGTCCACCAGCTCGTGCACGCGCTTGCCGACGGCCGCCGGCTCCTCGCCGTCCACGAGCAGCCGCGCCACCAGCGTCCCGATCTCGCGCATCTCGGGCTCCGCCATTCCGAGGCGGCTCACGACCGAGCTGCCGAGGCGCAGCCAGAGGCCGTCACGCCGGCCGTCGCGGAGCCGCCGGTCGACGCGGCTGGGCGCATTGACGAGGATCGAGGCCCCGGCAAGCCGTTGCGCGGCGTCGGCGGTCTCGAACCGCCCGGTGAGGTCGACGAGGACCTGGTGGGTGGCCGTGAACCCGCGTCCGGCGCCGACGACCGGGAGCCCGCCGTCCGCCAGGGCGGCGGCGAGCGCGCGCGCGTTGTCCACCACGCGACGGGCATACATGGCGCCGTGGTCGACCAGCTCCGCGAGCGTCCAGGTCAGCGCGGCCACCCGGGCGTTGCCGTACGTCGACAGCCACGCGTCGCCCAGCGTCCCGATCGCCTCGAGGTCGTCGGCCGCGCGGCAGAGGACGGCGCCGCCCGTGGGCCCGGGCAGCGTCTTGTGCGTCGAGCCCGTCATGAAGTCGAAGCCCGCGGCGAAGGGGTTCGGGAAGGCGCCGCCAGCGACCAGCCCCATGACGTGTGCGGCGTCGTAGAGGAGCCTGGCGCCCGCGTCCCGCGCCATGGCGGCGACCTCGGCCATCGGCTCCGGAAACAGGGTTCGGGAGACGCCGAGGATCACGAGGCGCACCGGCTCGGCGCGCAGCACGCGGCGCAGCCCCTCCAGGTCCGGCCCGAAGGCGGCGGCGTCCCACGGCATGTCGAGCACCCGGCGCCCCCCGCTCCCCGGGTACCCGTCACGCCCAAGGCTCTTGTGGCCGAAGGCCCACTCCGGCGGCATGACGATCGCCTCGCCGGGTCGGGTGACGGCTGCCGTGGCCAGACCGTTGGCCAGGCTCCCCGTGAGCGCGCGGTAGTCCGCGTGCGGCGTGCCGAAGAGCCGGTCCGTCAGCTCACGGGCCAGGTCCTCGATCGCTCCCGCGGCGACGCGCGTGTTCTGCTCGCCCCACTCGCGGCGACGACCGGCGAGGTCGCCATCGACGAGCCGCGAGCCGAGCAGCGCGCGCGCGCCCGGGCTCAGCACGCTGCGCCCGGCGTGCAGCACCAGGCACCGCTCGAGCGTCGCCTCGTAGTCCTCGACGGCCCGGAGGAGCCGGGCCAGCCCGTCCCCGCCCGTGGTCACGGCACCACCAGGTCGAGCAGGGGCGCGTGCTGCTGCGCCCCGTACGTGTCCGTCTCGCCGACCGTGCCCGAGGGGGTGGGACGCACGATTGTGGCCTTGAACGCAAGCGCAGGATCGAAGAACTCGGCGACGAGCACGCGCTCTTCGCCAATGCCGTAGAGGCGGGCGACGGTGGCACGCGAGAGGACACCGGAGGCCTTCACCCACCGGTACGTCTCCGGGTCGCCGAAGACCACGTCGAGGGTGAGCTCGAAGGGCCCCGAGTTCTTGCTCCGCAGCACCGTGACGAGGTCGCGCAGGCGGGGGCTCATGGGAGCTCCCTCATCTCGAGGCGGAATAGCTCGCAGGGATCGTCGACCTCGACCAGGTGGTAGACGGTGTAGCGGTACACCGAGCCGCAGGGCGTGTCGGAGGGCGCCGTGGGGAAGGCCACGTTGGCGCCCGTCGCGAGGATGCCCTTGTAGTGGTAGTGCTGCAGCTGCGAGCGCGCGAACGCGCAGACGGTGTTCGCCAGCTCCTGGCTGCCGGCGACCACGTCGAGCAGGATGCCCACCTCGTGGCCGGTGATCTGCCTCATCGGCTCGAGCGCGCCCATCACGCCGTCGCGCCCGTAGACCACGAAGCGCAGGCTCCACGCCGCCTCGCGCACCAGCGCGAAGTAGTCGCGGGTCGCCGCCTCGACGGCGCCCAGGATCTCGTCGAGGCGCTCGATGGCGATCGGATCCCGCACGCCGCCTATGACCATCGTCCGGTACCCCGCGAGCGCGGAGCCCTCGAGCTTCACGCGCAGCGGCGTGCGCCGGTAGCGGCTGCCGGACACGGCGACGCGCCGGTCGTCCAGCGGCTCGAAGCAACACGCCGAGAGATCCAGCAGGTGCCCGGGCCCCTCGCTGCGCGACGGATGGGAGCGCTCGTAGAGCGAGTGGCAGGCGACGGACGTGGGCGTGCACGCCCGGGCCGGGTTCATCGGCTCGATGACGAAGCGGTCGGCCTGCAGCGTGCCGAGGATGCAGTCGTTGGCGCTGCCCGGCTCGGCACACATCGCGCCGCACTCGAGAATCTCGCCCATGTGCCACGCGAGGCCGGGGTCGACCCCCGCGCGGATGGCCGGGGCGGCGAAGATCGCCGCGTCGCAGGCGCGGCCGGCGAGGACGAGCTCCGCGCCAGCATCGAGGGCGCGGATGATCGGTTCGGTCCCCATCTGGCCCACGATGCTCACCGTCTGCTCGAGCGTCGGCGCGTCGAGCGCGGGCGCCGGCCCGAGCGGCCGCACCCGGCCAGCAGCCACGCGTTCCGCGACCCACGCGCGCGGCACGTCGGCCCAGATGACCGCCACGCGGAGCCCGAAGCCCTCCCGCGCGGCCACCTCGCGCACGATCTCCCACGTCCACTCGACGTGCGGCGCGGCGCCCGAACCGCCGGCGGACCCGATGACGACCGGCACGCCCAGCTCCTTGCCGGCCCGGATCATCAGGCCGAGGTCGCGCGCGGTGGCCGCCCGGCTCACGTCCGGCACGCCGCGGCCGAGCTTGTGCGGCCCGGCGTCCGTGGAGCCGGCGTCGGCGCCGATCATGTGCGGCCGGCGCTCGACGCCGCGACGCAGAGAGTCCTCCGGGATGCCGTACCCCAGCATCCCGATGGTGGACAGGCAGCGGAACTCGCTCATAGCAGGTAGCCCTCCCGGAAGCGGCGGAGAAACGCCTGGAGCCGCGGTGTCTGCGGATCGCTGAGGAGCTGCTTGGCGACCCCCTCCTCGACGACGTGCCCGGCATCGAGGAACACGATGCGGTGGGCGACCTCGCGCGCGAACTGCATCTCGTGCGTGACGATCACCATGGTCATGCCGTCGTCGGCGAGCGCCTTGATCACCTGCAGCACCTCGCCGACGAGCTCGGGGTCGAGGGCCGACGTGACCTCGTCGAGCAGCAGCAGCGCCGGGCGCATGGCGAGCGCGCGGGCGATGGCCACCCGTTGCTGCTGGCCGCCCGACAGCCGCGCCGGCCGCACGTCGGCTTTGTCGTCGAGGCCGACCCGACGCAGCAGCGCCCGCGCCTGCGCCTCCGCCTCCTCGCGCGGCACGCCGAGCACCTGGACCGGCGCCTCCATGACGTTCTGCAGCGCCGTGAAGTGGGGAAAGAGGTTGTAGCTCTGGAAGACCATCCCCATGCGTGTCCGCTGCCGCGCCACCTCGCGCTCCGGCAAGGGCGCGAGCCGCCCCGCCGCCCCCCGCCGGTATCCGATGAGCTGGCTGTCCACCTCGATCTCGCCCGCGTCGTACCGCTCGAGAAAGTTGATGCAGCGGAGCAGCGTCGTCTTGCCCGAACCGCTGGCGCCGATGAGGACCACAACCTCCCCGCGGCGCACGTCGAAGGAGACGCCGTCGAGCACGGTCAGCGCGCCGAAGCGCTTGATGACCTGCCGGACCGATACCATCGGCTGCTCAGTGCTCATAGGCGAAGCGCGCCTCCAGCCGCCGGCCGGCGTGCGTGACCAGCGTGCACAGGCAGAAGTAGAGGACGGCGATGAGGCCAAACACCTGGAAGGGCGCCAGGTCGCGCTGGATGATCTCCCGCCCGGCCAGCGACAGCTCCCAGAGGCCGACGGCGGAGGCGAGCGACGTCCCCTTGATCGCCATCACCATCCGGTTCATCAGCGGCGGCATCGCCGCGCGCACGGCGAGCGGCAGGACCACGCGGCGCATGGCCAGCGCCGGCGGCATGCCGAGCGAGCGCGCGGCGTCGCTCAACGTCCGCGAGATCCCCTCGATCGCCCCCCGGACGATCTCGGCGACGAAGGCCGCCATGTAGAGGCTCATCGCCAGCGTCACCGCCGTCACCTTCGAGACGTCGGTGAGCAGCATCGGCAGCCAGAAGTAGGCGGCGAAGACGTGGACGAGGAGCGGAACGCCGCGCATGACGTAGACGAACACGTCGACCACCAACCCCACCGGCCGCGCCCTGCGTCCGAGCAGGGCAAGGACGACCCCGAGGACCGTCCCGCCGGTGACGACCATGGCCGAGAGATAGACGGTCACGACGGTCGCCTGCAGCAGGATCGGCAGGTAGCGGACGAGTGCGCTGTCGCTCATGTGGAGCGGGGTCCGCGAGGCCGGCGTGGGCCGTGGGTGGCCCGAGAAAGGCGCGCGTCGCTCATTCGGCCATCCGCAGCCGCCACTCCACCCGGCGCAACGCCAGCGCCATGAGCGAGGTGACGATCAGGTAGAGAGCGCCCACGGCGACGAAGACCTCGTAGACGGCGCCGCTCCGCTCGGCGAGCAGCTTGCCCGACATCGTCAGCTCGACAATGGCGATCGTGGAGAGCAGCGAGGAGTTCTTGACGAGCAGGACGAACTCGTTGCCGAGCGCCGGGAGCATCATGCGGACCGCCTGCGGCAGGAGGATCCGCCGCAGCGCCAGGCGGTAGGGCATGCCGAGCGACGCGGCGGCCTCGAGCTGGCGCGCGCTGATGGCGGCGAGGCCCGCGCGGAACACCTCGGAGAGGAACGCGCCGTGGTAGAGGCCGAGCGCCGCCACGCCGGAGGCCGTCGGATCCCAGGCGAGACCGATCAGCGGCAGCCCGAAGTAGACCAGGTAGAGCTGCACGAGGAGCGGCGTGTTCCGGAAGGCCTGAACGTACGCGGTCGTGAGCCCCGCGACCCACCGCCGCCCCCGGAGGCTGCCGAGGGCGGCGGCGAAGCCGATGGGCGCGGCGACCAGCAGGCCGAACGCCGACACCACAAGCGTCATCCACAACCCCTCGGCGAGCACCGGGAGATTGCGGACGATGTAGTCGGGGTTGAAGCCCATGTCGTCTCAGGACGGCTGGTAGAACCGCTGCGGCGGCGGGTCCTCCCCGAACCACTTGCGGTAGACCGTGACGTAGTCGTCGTAGAGGCTGCCCGTCAGCAGCTCGCTGACGACGGTGTCGACGTAGAGCCACCACGTGAAGTCGCCGTGCTGCATGAAGAAGCCGTTGTTGGCCGTCTGGGTGAACTGCCCGAGGGACTTCAGATCCGGATTCTGCTTGGCGTACCAGCGCACGATCGGCAAATCGGTCTGCAGCGCGTCCGCCCGCCCGCTCTTCACGGCCAGGAACTGGTCGGCCGGGCTGTCGAAGAAAAGCGGCTGCGCCTTCGGGAAGTACTTCTGCAGCCGGTCCTTCTGCGCCGGGAAGGTCCGGCTCGCGATCTTGATCTTCGGGTCGTTCGCCTGCTCCCACTTCGTGAGCTTGCTATCCTTGCGGGCGAGGATGGCGAAGCCCGAGTCGATGTAGGCGCGGCTGAAGGCAACCTTCTGGGCGCGGTCGGGGTAGATGGTGGTGGCCATCATCGCCACGTCCACCTTGCCCGACTGCACAGCCGCCCAGCGGGTGTCCTGCGCCAGCACCTCGAGCTTGAGCTTGGTGGCGTCGGCGAAGAGACTCTTGGCGAGGATGCGCGCCATGTCGATGTCGAAGCCCACAACCTCGCCCTTGTCGTCGCGGAAGCCGAAGGGCGGCGCCGTGCTGGAGACGCCTGCCACGAGGTGCCCGCGCTTGAGGATGTCGTAGAGCCGTGAATCGCCTTGCTTCTGCGCGTACGACCACGGGGAGAGCGTCAGGAGCATCGCGACCGCGCCGAGGACGATGCCGAGTCCGATCCGCTTCATGAATTCCTCCCTGGCGCGCTAGCGCGCGACGGCAGTGAACGCGTCGTTGAGAATGGAGAGGGCCCGCTCGACCTCCGCATCCGTCGTCACCATCGGCGGGACGAAGCGGAGGACGTTCGTGCGGCCGTGGCTGCCGCGCACCTGGAAGATGAGGCCGTTGTCCAGGCAGTGGCGCGCGATGGCGTCGGCCTCCTGGTTCGCGGGCGTCTTGCGCTCGCGGTCGGTCACCAGCTCGACGCCGAGCAGGACGCCGCGGCCGCGGATGTCGCCGATGATCTCGAACTTCTTGGCCATCTCCGTCAACGCGCCCTTCATGCGCCGCTCGATGCGCGCCGCGCGTCCCGGCATGTCCTCCTCCACGATCACGTCGAGGCTCGCGAGCCCCGCCGCGCAGAGGATCGGATCGGTGGCGTGCGACCGCGTCGCGAAGTAGCCGCGTCGGACCGCCTGCTCGGCGAGCGCCGCCGTGGTGCACACGGCGCTGATCGGCAGCCCCCCGCCGAAGTGCTTGGAGAGCGCCATGACGTCGGGGACGACGTCCTCGTGCTCGTAGCAGAACATCTTGCCGCTCTTCCCCAGGCCCGTCTGTGCCTCGTCGAAGATCAGGAGCATCCCACGCTCGTCGCACGCCCGGCGGAGCGCCTGGACGTAGCCGGGCGGCGGCACGATGACCCCGCCGGCGCTGAGGACCGGCTCGGCGATGACGGCCGCCGGCTTGGCGGTGAAGTTGGCGTCGGCCAGCTCGAAGCTCGTCTTGAGACAGAGGAAGTCGCAGCCGGGGTAGCGCGTGGCGACGGGGCAGCGGTAGCAGTCGGGCGTGAGGATCGCGGAGGTCCCCGGCGCCACCGCCGCGTGCTTGCTCCGCTGCCAGCCGAAGCTCAGCGAGCGCGACACGAGCGAGGTGGAGCCGTGCAGGCCGTCGTGCAGCCCGAGGATGTCGTGCCCGCCCGTCGCGTTGCGCGCGAGGTCGACGGACGCCTCGATGGAGTCACTGCCGCTCACGAGGAACAGCGATTTCTGGAGCGGCGGCGTCAGCAGCCGGCCAAGGCGCTCGTGCAGGAGCAGCCGCGGCCGGTTCAGCATGGTATTCGACGCGTGGACGATCGTTCGCGTGCTCTCCGCGATGGCGGCCATCACGCGCGGGTGTCGGTGGCCGAGGGCGGCGCCCATCTGCCCCGACTGGAAGTCGAGGTACTCGCGCCCGCCGGTGTCCACGACGGTGCTGCCCGAGGCCGAGGCGAGCACCGGCCGGTGCTCGAGGCCGGCCATGTACGCCGTCCCCGGCGTGGGAATCATCCACGTGTCGACGATCTCCTTGACCTTCGCCCTGTCCATGCCTCTCTCCCCTCCGCTCAGGCCGCCCCGAGGATCAGTCGCGACGCGCGCTCCGGCTGGTCGAGCACGTCGACCAGCGTCGCCACGCCGTGCGCGGCCGCCTCCAGCACCGTCCGGTCGCCGAGCCGCAGCCCGTCCGGGTACATCATGAGCCGCACCACGCAGGCCGCGCCGGGCATGCCCGTGACCGGGATGGTGATCACGCCGTCCCGCTCCATCATCGCGAACGAGGCCACCGCCACCGCCTCCACCGGTACCAGCGACGACCGGCGGCCTGCCGCGCGCGCGAGCGCCAGGTCGAGGAGATCCTCGCCGGCGACGGCGAGCCCGGGGCCCGCCATGTACGCGCGCCCGCCCGTGGATTCCTGAAGGAGCGGGAACAGACGCCGCGCCATCTCGCCGCACCGGCGGATCGGCTCGGGATCCCACGCCTCGAGTGCGCGCAGGCCGGCCACGTACTGCGCGGGCTGCGCCTCCAGCCCGAGCGCGAAGGCCCGGGCGCGCGCGCGCCCGACCAGCGCCTTGCGCCCGGCCACAAAGCCGGAGCGCGGGCCGCCGAGATGCTTGTCCAGCGACCACACCGTGACGTCCGGGTCCGCGAGGGCGAGCCCGGGCGCCTCCTCGTAATAGGCGAGCCGCGCCGCCATGTGGGCGTCGTCGAGCATGAGCAAGGCGCCCGCGCCGCGCGCCAAGCGCGCGGCGGCCACGACGTCGGCCGCCGGCAGGTGGTGCTTGGAGGGGCCGATCGTGCTGATCACCACGAGCCGCGGCCGCGCGCCACTGGCGAGCGCCGCCTCGAACGCGGGCAGGCCGATGACCTCTTCGAAGCGGCCGCGGGCCAGGTCCACCGACTGCCGGACCGACGGGTGCGAACGGTCGGCGGGCACGAGCGAGAGCACGAGGTCGTCCGGCGCGAGCGTGGCCAGCATGACGGCCAGGATCCCGGCGCTCACGCGGGTCGCCAGGAAGCCGTCGTGCTCCTGCGGGTCGCCGCCGAGAATCTTGAGCGCCAGTGTCTCGAGGTCCCCGTGGTTCCTGGCGTGGAAGTGGATGTAGGAGCGCAGCCACGCGTCGTCGCCGGGCTTGAACGGAAAGCCGCGGATCAGGCCCGTCAGGTTGAAGACGGCGTCGTCACCGCCGCGCGCGACCCGCTCGCGGATCAACTCGTACCCGTGACGCTGCCGCAGCGTCTCCTCGAGCTCGCTCGTGAGGATCGGCCCACGCGCGTACGAGACGGTGGGATCGATCGGGTGGCCGAAGCGGTCAGCGCGTGGCGCCATGCTGGTCTCCTCTCGGGTGCCGGGACTCGGTCTCGGGCGACGGCAGGTACGGCGGCGCCTGCCGGCGCGAGAAGTTCACGACCTGCTGGTAGCGGTCGGGACGGTACTGGATGCGCGTGTGCTCGAGGGGATGGTCGTCCGCGCCGAAGTAGGTGCGTTCGAGGACGAGCACGGGGTCGCCGAAGGCGACGCCCAGGTGTCGCGCGCCATCGCGGTCCGCGAGCGCCGCGAGCGCCGTCTGCAGGGTGCGGAACGCCGGCCACCCGCAGTACTCCTCCACGAGCAGCACGAGCGGACGCTTGGCGAACAGGTGACGCGGGAGCTTCTCGCCGATGTCCCCGGGGAACCAGACGTTGGAGTACGCGTACGGCCCCTCCGTCGAGGCGCGGACGGCGCGGACGTGGAACAGCGACCGGCTCTCGCCGAGCAGCTCGGCGATGCGCGGGAAGGCGCGCGAGGGCATGGCGCGAGCGGACAGGACCTTGTAGGTGTGGGCGAAGCTCGTGTCGATGAGGTCCTCGACCGACTCGATCGTCCACCGGCTCGCCCGCCGCGCCCGCTCGACGACGAAGCTGCCGCGCCCGGGGAAGCGCTCGATGAGCCCCTCGGCCACGAGCTGCTGGATCGCGGCCCGGACCGTGTGGCGGCTCACGCCGAACTCGCGCATCAGCGCCTCATCCGTGGGCAGGGCCGCGCCCGCCGCGTAGTCGCCCGCAGCGATACGCGCCCGGACGATCTCCTGGATCTGGTGGTAGAGCGGCACGGGACCCCGGCGCATCAGTGCGAATATACGCATGTCCGGACATTGTGCAACCGAATTCTTCCACCCCACCCCGCCCCGGCAGCGCGCCGCCGGCACGGGGCGGCCTGGAGGTCGCCGAGGCCGGGTCGCCGCGACCCCGCCCGGCGCAGGGCCCGAGGCCATCGAGAAGCGGTCGCCCCTTCCCTCCAGGCTCAGATGGACTTGCCCGGAGGCCGCCTGGATCCGTCAACCGCCGGCGTCGACTTGCCGCCGTCGCTCGAGGACCTGCGTGGCGAGCACATGACGCTGGATCTTCCCGGTCGGTGTGAACGGCAGCTCCTCGAAGACCTCGACCATCTCCGGGAGCTTGTACGTGGCGACCCCGTCCTTCAGGAACGCCACGATCTCCTCCAGCGAGATGCGCTCACCGGGCCGCGGGATGACGCAGAGGCAGTTCCGCTCCCCCAGGCGCGGATCGGGGACGCCGACGATGGCCGCGTGCAGGATCTTGGGGTGCGTGTAGAGGATCTCCTCGATCTCGCGCGGGAAGAACTTCTTCCCGCCGCGGTTGATCATCTCCTTGAGCCTGCCGACGATCTTGAGGTTGCCGGCCTGGTCGAACTGGCCCAGGTCGCCCGTGCGGAACCAGCCATCCGCCGTGAACAGCTCGGCGTTCGCCGTGGGGTTCTTGTGGTAGCCCAGGTGTACCGACGGGCCGTCGGCCGCGATCTCCCCTGCCCCTCCCGGCGGCACGTCCCGCCCGTGCTCGTCGATGAGCCGGAGCCCCAGGCCCGAGGAGGGCTTCCCCACCGTCCCCGTCACCGCCTCGGGATCGTCCGAGAAGCGCGTGTAGGTGTGGAAGCCGGTCTCCAGCATGCCGTAGAGTTCGATCAGGTGCCCGCGCATCCGCGCGCGGAACTCCCGGATGGTCTCGACGGGGCAGGAGGCGCCCCCGGTGATGACCACCCGGAGCGACGACAGGGTGAAGCGCCCGAGATCGGGCTCGTTCAGCATCGCGATGATGGACGCCGGGGCGGTGGGGATGAAGGTCACCCGCTCCCGGTCGATCAGCTCCAGCGCCGCGCGCCCGCTGAACTGGTCCAGGAGGACGGCGCGGGCGCCCGCCAGCACCGCCTGGACGAGCGTGAGATACCCCCAGTTGAGCCCGAGCGGCAGGTAGATCAGGAAGACGTCCCGCTCGCTCACGTCCATGTCGCGGTTCAGGTTCCGGCAGGCGGACAGGGTCGTGTTGTGGCTGTGGATCACGCCCTTGGGGTTTCCGGTGGTGCCGGAGGTGAACGCCATCCGCATCACGTCGTCGGCCCCCAGGGGCTCGGCCCGCAGCGAGACCGGATCGTCGCCGTACACGATGTCGTCCAGGGAGACGGTGCCGTCCCCCCGGCCGCCGAGGACGCAGACCGTCTTGAGAGCCGGCAGCTTCGGCCTGAGCTCCTCGATCATCCCGACGTAGTCGAAGCCCTTGAAGGCGGCCGGGCAGACGAAGGCGCGGCTTTCGGAGAAACGGTTGATGTACTCCACTTCGCGGCTCCGGAAATCCGGGCCGATCTGGTTGGCGACCGCCCCCAGGCGCTCGAGGGCGAAGAAGACATAGGCGAACTCGACGCAGTTGGGGAGCTGGATCGTCACCACGTCGCCCCGGCCGATGCCCAGCGCCCCCAGCTTGGCGGCGACCCGGTCGACGCGGGCCTTGAGCTCGCCGTACGTGACGCGGTGGCGCCCGTCCACCAGCACCTCGCGCTCCGGGTGGGCCGCCGCCTGCCGCGCCAGGATCTGGGAGAAGGTCTCGCTTCCCCAGTGGCCGGCGCGCGTGTACCGCTCGATCAGCGCCTTGCTCAGACGCGTCTGAAAGCTCATCGCTGTCGCCTCCCCGCCGCCTCCGTCTTCCGGTAGGTCCGGATGAGTCGCCGGTACGCCGCCCCGTCCCATCGCCTGAGCCGGTTGCCGATCGCCTCCAGCACGGGGTGGTTCCCGCCGGCCGAGTTCCTGAACACCGTGCGCGGCGGCACCCGCGTCTTCGGGTACACCACCGAGCCCGCGGCGACCAGGGCGCCGGCCCCGATCCGGGCGCCGTCGAAGACCACGGCATTGGCCCCGATCACCGCTCCCGCCGCCACGGAGCACCCGTGCAGGATCACCCCGTGGCCGATGACGCACCGCCGGCCGACGACGACCCGCCCGTGCACCACCACGTTGTCCTCGACGAGGCTGCCCTCGCCGATGACGATGGGCTGGGCGTCGCCGCGCAGGACGGCCCCGAACCAGACGCTGGCGTCCCGCTTGATCGTCACGCGCCCGATGATGTAGGTCCCCGGCGTGACGAACGCGGTGGAGTGGATCCGGGGCCGGTGACGGCCGTAGGGGAAGACACCGTCCGGCCTCACGCCGAGTCCGCCCGGCGCTTCCGCAGCGTCGCCGCGAGCCCTCCGGGCTTGAATCCCCCACCCTCCCGCTCGACCGCGTCCCACCACTGGCCATACTCTTCGCTCCGCTTGGCGGCCACGTGGAGGAGGAAGTGGTGCTCCCACGCCCGCCCCTGCCCCATGAAGTCCTGCGTGTCGTTGATGGTCTTCTTCACGGCGCGGACGGCGAAGGCCGGCAGCGCGGCGATCCGGAGGGCGAGCGCCGTCACCTCCTCCTCCAGCCTGTCGCTCGGGACCACGCGGTTGACGAGCCCCAGCCGCTGGGCGTCCTCGGCCGTCAGCGCCTCCGCCGTCCAGAGGAGCTCCTTGGCCTTCCGGGCTCCGATCTCCCACGGCTCCACCAGGAGCTGGACGCCGGCCAGCGCCATCTGGAGCACGGGGTTCGAGAACCGCGCGGTCTCGTCGCAGACGATCAGGTCGCACATGCACGCCAGCATCAGTCCGGCCGCCACGCAATGCCCGTGGACCTGCGCGATGGTGGGCTTCGGGAGATTCCGGATCCTGAGCATCTTCTCGATGAAGGTCTCCCGCTCCATGTCGAGCCGCGTCTGGTAGGTGTAGCCGCGCCGGTCGAAGCCCGGGTACTCCAGATCGTGGCCGGCGGAAAAGGCGCGCCCCTCCCCGGAGAGGATGATGACACGGACGCCGGGATCGGCCGCCGCCGCCGCGAACGCCGCGTCCATCTCGTTGATCAGCGCGGGATTCTGCGCATTCAGCTTTTCCGGCCGGTTCATGCGGATCCGACGGATGGCCCCCGCGCTCTCGACCAGGATCGTCTCGTCGCCCATCACCGGCCTCCTGCCCGCCGCCGGACGTGCTCGATGACCTCCGCGTAGCCGTCGATCTGGCGCGGCCAATCGCGGGAGCTGGACATCGGCGCCAGGACGACGTGATCTGCTCCCGCCTCCACATAGGGGATGATCCGCCCCGCGCAACCCTCCGGCGGTCCCGTCACCCCGGAGCGCTCCATGGTCCGCACCCCGTCGAGCTGGTACACACGCTCGATGTACCCCGCGGCGGCCTCGAGCGCCCGCCCGGGGTCCGGGTCCACGTTGGCGAACAGGTACACCCCGAAGGTGAACGCCTCCGCCGTCCTCCCCCCCTCCTGCAGGAGACGGCGGAGTTCCGATGACAGGCGCGCGAACTTGCTGGCGCTGGAGAAGGCGGGAATCCAGCCGTCGCCATACCGGGCGGCCCGGCGCAGCGCCGCGTCCGACGACCCGCCAACCCAGATGGGGAGGGAGGGCTGGATCGGCCGCGGCAAGATCTCCACGTCGCGGAGGCTGAAGTGCCGGCCCTCGTAGCTGAAGCGCTCGTTCGCCCAGAGACCCTTGATGATGTCCAGGCTCTCGTTGGCCCGGGCACCGCGCTCCCCCACCGGGATCCGCATCGCCGCGAATTCCAGGGGGTAGTCCCCCCCGACGCCGACCCCGAAGATCATGCGCCCGCCCGATACCACGTCCAGGCTGGCCATCGTCTTCGCCATGAGCACCGGATCCCGCAGCGGCAAGATGATGATGTCGCTGGCGATCTTGATGCGGTCGGTCACGGCGGCGAAGGTGGCCATCACCGTGGTCGACTCCAGGATCGGGGCGCGCCACTGGACGTGGTCCCCGACCTGGACGGAGTCGAACCCGACGGCTTCCGCCCTCCGCGCGAAGTCGCCGAGCTCCTTCTGGCCGGGAATTTCGTCCGAGAAGGCGCCCAGCACGAGCCCGAACCGGAGAGGGGCCATGGCCATCATCCTCCGAGGTAGGCCGCCTTGACGTGCGGGCTCTCGCGGAGGCTCGCAGAGAGGCCCTCGAGCACGATCGTGCCGGTTTCCATCACGTAGGTGCGGGCGGAGATCGAGAGCGCCATCCGCGCGTTCTGCTCCACCAGGAGGACCGCCACCTTCCGCGCGCGGTTGATCGCCTGGATGACTCGCCCGATCTCCGTCACCACCATCGGCGCCAGGCCGAAGGACGGCTCGTCCAGGATCAGCATCCGGGGCTCCGCCATGAGGGCGCGGCCGATTGCCAGCATCTGCTGTTCGCCCCCCGAGAGCGTCCCCGCCCGCTGGCGGCGGCGCTCCGCGAGGCGCGGGAAGCGGGCCACGACCTCCTGGAGCGTGCGCTCCAGAGCAGCGCCGTTCCCCCGGAGATAGGCGCCCATCTTGAGGTTCTCGAGCACGGTCATCTGCGGGAAGAGCCGCCGCCCCTCGGGGGCATGGCTCAGTCCCAGCGCCACGATCCGGTGGGCCTTCCAGCCGGCGATGTCGGTGCCGTTGAAGCTGATCCGCCCGGCCGACGGGCGCACCAGCCCCGAGATGGCGCGGAGCGTGGAGGTCTTCCCGGCTCCGTTGGGACCGATAACCGCCACGATCTCGCCGTCGGCCACCGAGAGCGACACGCCGGCCACGGCCACGACGTTGCCGTACCGGACGCGCAGGTCCGTCACCTCAAGCACGCGCGTCCTCCGCCCCCAGATACGCCTCGATCACGGCCGGATTCTCCTGGATCTCCCGGGGCGTGCCCTCCGCGATCCGGACACCGTGGTCGAGAACCGTGACGACGTCGCAGAGCCCCATCACCGCCTTCATGTCGTGCTCCACCAGGAGGATCGTGAGCCCCCGATCCCGGAGACGGCGCAGCGCGCCCAGCGTCTCCTCCCGCTCCTGGGCGGTGAGGCCGGCCAGGGGCTCGTCCAGAAGCACCAGCTCCGCGCCCGTGGCGAGCGCCATGGCGATGCTGAGGGCCTTCTGGTCCCGGTGCGGCAGCTTCTCCACCGAGCGCCCCGCCTGGGCGGTCCCGCCGAGGCCGAGGGAGGTCAGGTTCTCCTGCGCGCTGGCCAGCGCCTCGCGCTCCTTCCGCCGGTACGCGGGCGAGGCAAACAGCGCCGGCGCGAGCCCGTCCGCCGCCCGCAGGTGGGCCGCGACGAGGAGATTCTGGAGCACCGTGAATTCCCGAAAGAGCGTGGTCGCCTGGAACGTGCGCGCCACTCCCCGCCGGCAGATCTCGGACGGCCTCAGCCCCGAGATCCGCTCCCCCTTGAAGAAGATCTCGCCGGCGGAGAGCGAGAGGACGCCCGAGATCAGGTTGAAGACCGTGCTCTTGCCGGCGCCGTTGGGGCCGATCAGGCCGTGGATCGCGCCCGGCGTCACCATCATGGAGAGGTCGGAGACGGCCACGAGCCCTCCGAACCCCCGCGTGACGTGCCTGATGTCAAGGAGCAACGCCGGCCCCCATGGCCTCCGCCTCGCCTCCGCCGCCGCGCCGGACAAGGCGACCCAGCTTTCCCGGCAGCGAGATGAGCCCCTCCGGCAAGAGCAACATGGTCAGGATCAGCACCGCCCCGTAGACGAGAATCTCGTAGTAGTGGAATTCACGCATGAACTCGGAGGCGATCGTCAGCACCACGGTGCCCACCACCGGCCCCCAGACGCTCCCCGTTCCTCCGATAACCGTGAAGACGACCAGGAGCACCATCGGCTCGAGGCCGAAGTCGCTCGAGTGGAGGACCTGGTGGGAGTGGGCGAAGAAGGCCCCGGCGATTCCCGCCATGAAGCTCCCGAGGACGAACGCCGTGAGCTTGTAGCGGAACACCCAGACCCCCAGCGTCTCCGCCAGGACGTCGCCCTGGCGGATGGCGTTGCCCGCGAGGCCGAAGCGCGAGTAGTCCAGGCGCACCAGGACCGCGGCCGCCAGGAGGAGCAGGGCGCACATCAGATAGTAGAGCTCCACTTTCCCCACGAAGGTCAGCTGGACGCCCGGCAGGTGGAGGGGATCGGGCTTCGGGATCTGGACGAGCCCCGAGGGTCCTCCGAACCACTCGGCGAAGAAGTTGTTGAAGATGAGGCGAACCACCTCGGAGAAGGCGAACGTGATCAGGAAGTAGTACGGGCCGCTCACGCGGAGCGCCAGGCCCCCGATGGGGACTGCCCAGACGGCGGCCATCACCCCCGCCACCCAGAGCGTGATCCAGAATGAGTAGCCGCCCCGCATCATCAGGATGGTCGAGGCGTAGGCGCCGATTCCCATGAACGAGATGTGAGCCATGTTGAGCTGCCCCGTGCTGATCTCGAGGCGGAGGCTCATCGTGAGGACGAGATTCATGAGGATCGTGGTGGCCACGTCCACGTGGTACGAGTCCCGGGTCACGAGCGGGAGGCCCAGGCTCCCGGCCGCGAGGAGCCCGTAGCCGATCAGCGCGCGCCGGAGGGCGGGGCTAGGCGGCACCGAAGAGCCCCCGCGGCCTCACCAGCAGCACCGCGATCACCATGAGGAAGCCGAGGACGTTGACCGCGGCGCTGCTGAAGAAGAGCGAGCCGATCCCCTCCACCGTTCCCAGCAGGAGGCCGCCCAGCACCGCGCCCGGGAGGCTGCCCATCCCGCCGACGATGATGATGATGAACGCCTTGACCACCGGGAGCGCCCCCATGGGCGGGCTCACCGCGAAGACCGGCGCCAGCAGGCCGCCGGCGGCTCCGGCCAGGGCGCAGCCGACGGCGAAGCCGAGCATGGAGGTGAACTCGATGTTGACGCCCTGGAGCGCCGCGCCGTCGGGGTCCTGGGCCACCGCCCGCATGGCCCGGCCCACGCGGCTCCACTGGAGGAAACCGTACAGGACGGCGATGAGCCCCACCGCGGCGAGCACCACGACGAACCGCTCGACGGAGATAATGACCCGGCCGGCGCGAATGATCCCGGAGAAGGCCGACGGCACCGGCTTGTCCAGGACGCCGAAGGTGAGCTGGGCGCCGGACTGGAGGACCCAGAGCAGCCCCAGGGAAACGATGAAGGCATTGAGGGTCTTCCCGCGCAGGTGCCGGAAGATCAACCGCTCGGCGACCACCCCCGCCAGCCCGACCGCGCCGATCGCGAGGAGAAGCGTCGGGACGTAGTGAAGCCCGAAGACCGCGACGCCGAAGTAGGTGGCGTAGCCGCCGAGCATGTAGAACTCGCCGTGGGCGAAATTGATGATCCCGAGGATCGAGAAGATCAGGGTGAGGCCCAGCGCCACCAGCACGTACACGAGCGCCAGCGCGAACCCGTTCAGCAGCGCCTGGACCAGGAGCTCGATCGGCATGCGAGGGGCGGCGGGGGGCGGGAGCCGGCTCCCACCCCCCGCGAAGCGCCTACTTCTTCAGCGCCTTGAGAGCGGCAGGCAGCACCTGCTCGATGTCCACGATCTTCCCCCCGCGGATCTCGCTGATCACCATCGGGTAGAGGAACTGCCGGTCGATCCGGTACGTCTCCTTCCCGCCGATCACGAGGCGACCCCAGACCGTGTCGTACGGCCGCGAGGTGAGCGCGGCCAGCACCTTGTCGGTCTCGACCGAGCCGGCCTCCTGCATCGCCTTGGTGAAGACATCGAAGGCGCCGTAGTTGGCCACCGCGATCACCCCGGGCACTTCCTTGTAGCGCTTCTCGTACTCGTCGCCGAACTTCCGGACCTTCGGGTCCACGAAGTCGCTCCTGACGTTGATATTGACCGGGCTCCAGACGCCTTCCGCCGCCTCCACACCGGCGATGCCCACCAGGGTGACTGGATTGACGCCGGCGGTCCACCCCTTGGCGCCCCTGAACCCGAGCTCGTGCGCCTGCTTGAGAATCAGGCCGGCCTCGGCGGGCGGTGCCGCCGCCACGTCGAGCAGGTCCGGCTTCTTGGCCAGGATCTTCGTCAGGATCGGGTAGAAGTCCTTGGTCCCGCGCTCGTAGGTCTCCTCCGAGACCAGATCGAGGGCGAGGCCCTTGACCGCCTTGACCACGGCCGTATTGGTGTCGAGCCCGCTCGTGTCGTTGGGCGAGATCACCGCCACCTTCTTGATGGTCGGGCGTTTTTCCTTGATCCAGCGGTAGAAGGGCTCGGCCGCCTCCCACTGGCTCAGCATCGAGCGGAAGGAGTGCGGCTTGTCGGGCCCCAGATTATTGGTTCCCCAGCAGACGAAGGCGAACATCACCTTCTGCGGCTCCGTCACCGTCTGCACGGCGTTGCAGGTCGCGCCCACCGCGTTGCCGATGATGTACTTCACCTTGTCCTGAAAGACGAGCTTGTTGGCGGCCGTCGCGGCATCGGCCGCGCTGGCCTTGTGGTCGTAGGCGATGAGCTTGATCTTGTAGACGTCGCCCCCGACCTTGAGCCCGCCGGCCTTGTTGATCTCGTCGGAGCGCATCTCGGCGCCCCGGAGCAGCTCCACGCCGTAGGACGCGGCTCCGCCGGAGAGCGGCCCGAGGACCCCGATCTCGAGGGTCTTCTCGGCGGCCGCCGCCGGCGCGGCCGTGCCGAGCGCAAGCACCGCGGCCAGCATGAGCACCCACCCATGACACCGTTGCCCCTTCATCATGTGTCCTCCTGTTCCCCCTGGGGGAAGCGGAACTTCGGGATAACCTCCTCGCCGAAAAGCCTGAGCGCCTCCATGACCTTCGCGTGAGGCGGACCGGCCGGGTGCTTGAAGCGGATCAGGAAGTAGTCGGCGCCGATCTCCGCGTTCCACGCGCGGATCCGCTCGGCGCAGTCCTGGGGCGACCCCAGGATCAGCCGGTCCAGCCCGATCCGCTTGAAATCCAGATCCTCCTCCTTCTTGATGTCCTGGTAATAGGACCCATGGCGCCAGTAGTAGCGGTGGGTGCTGAGCACTCCCTGCTCGTACTCGCGCACCGCCTCCTCGCGCGTCTTCGCCACGAAGCCCTCCCGGAAGAGCACCACCTGGGCGCGATTGCCGCGGCTCTCCGCCGTCTGCCGGTACAGGTCCGTCCGCCGCTTGAGCCGCCCCGGCAGCTGGAACGAGTCGGCCAGAAGGGCATCGCCCACCCGCCCCGCGCGCTTCATCGCCTCGTCCCCGACCCCGGCGATCCAGATGGGCGGGCGCGGCTTCTGCACCGGCTTGGGGGTGACGCTGATATTGGTCAACGTATAGCGCTTGCCGGCGAAGGAGAGCTTCTCCTCCGTCCAGGCCCGCTTGACGATCTCGATGCCCTCCTCGAAGAGCGAGACGCGGTCGCTCACGCGGAGACCGTAGGCGGCGAAATCCACCTCCTGGTAGCCCAGCCCCACACCCAGGATCAGCCGCCCCTTGGAGATGATGTCGATGACGGCGCAGTCCTCGGCGAGTCTGACGGGGTGGTACAGGGGAAGCACCGCGATGCCGGTGCCCAGGCGGATCGTCGAGGTGCGCGCGGCCAGGGCCGCCAGCAGCGGCAGGGGCGACGGCAGGTACCCGGACGGCTCCTGGTGGTGCTCGGTCACGAAGAACGAGTCGAAGCCGTATTGCTCCGCCTGCTGAGCCTCCGCGGTCATCTCGTCCACCAGCCGCGACAGGGCCTCGGCTGACGCGGGGTGGCTGTTCGCCATGACCCCGAACTTGATCATGCGTTCTTCCCGAAGCGCCGGTCGACAAGCCGCTTGGCTTTCCCCTCGCGGCCGTAGGTGTAGGCGGCCAGGCTCGCGGCGGGAACCAGCTCCACCGTCACCTTGACGCCGAGGTCGGACTTGAGCCGGTCCTCCAGCTTGGCCTTGAGACCCTCGCGATCGGCGGCGCCCTCCTTCACCTCGACGTTGACCGTCATCTCGTCCCGGATATCGAGGCCGGACTCCTTCCGCTCCACCACGCAGAGCCACTCGCCGGTGGTCCGGTCGTCCCCGGTCACGGCCCCCAGGCACGCCATGGGGAAGACGTTGGTCCCGCGGAGCTTCACCATGTCGTCGCTCCGCCCGAGGAAGTGATCCATCTTCTGGAAGTGCGAGCCGCAGCCGCAGCGCCGGGTGCCGTCGCTCACGAGCCGGATGTAGTCCCGGAGGTTGTAGCGAATGAGCGGCGGGTGATGACGATAGAGGCTCGTCATGACCAGGTTCCCTTTCTCGCCGGCCGGCAGGATCTCGTCGGTATCCACGCCGGCGACCTCGACGATGAACATGTCCTCCATCATGTGGAGCCCGTCCTGCTCGCGGCACTCGAAGGCGGGAAGGCCCACCTCGTGGGTCCCGTAGTTGTCGTACACGGGGCAGTGCCAGGTCCCCTCCATCAGCTTCCGGAGGGAGCCGTCGAGATCAGGGCCGAGGAAGGCGGCGATGAACTTGGTCTTGAGCTTCTTGAGGTCGAACCCTTCCTGCCCGGCCACCGAGGCCAGGTGCATCAGGTACTCGGGAAACGCCGCCCACAGGTTCGTGCCCCACTCGAACGCGACTTCGAGCTGGCGCCGGCTCGGGGTCACGTTGCCGCTTCCGGTGGTGACCGGGAGCACGCCGGACCAGTGGAAGCAGCTCAGGTAAAAGAACCACCCGAGATTCGCCGTGTACAGGGTGGCCGGGATCTGCATCACGTCGCCGGGGCGGGCGCCCTGGATCCACAGCGCTCGCGACCCCTGGATGCCCTGGATCTCCCATTCCCAGGGCGTGAAGAGCGTCGGCCGGGGCATCCCCGTGGTCCCGCCGCTCGACTGGATCTTGATCGGGGTCCGGACCCCGTCGCGCGTCCCGAGCCCCTGGTGCTCGCCGAAGGGGGGCTTGGCCTTGATCCCCTCCTTGAAGTCCTCCACCGTCACCATCGGAAGCTTCACGATGTCCTTGGCGGACTTGATGTCACCCTTCCTGAGCCCATGGGCCTGCCAGCGCCGGCGGTAGAACGGGTTGCGCCAGGCGTACTCCACGATCTCCAGGAAGCGGCGATTCTGCACCTGCGCGATCTTCTTCCGGTCATAGCGGAAGACGGTCTCGGCGAAATCCTTGGAGGGCGGGTACTCGCGGACCAGCGCCTTCCAGTCCAGCGACTTGTAGTAGTACGGAACCTTCATGCGGGTCCCCCCTAGATCATCGTGAGGCCGGCATCCACGAAGAGATGCGTCCCGGTCACCAGCCGCGACTCGTCCGAGGCGAGGAAGAGGGCCGGCCCCACCACGTCCTCAGGGGTCCCGATGACCTTCATCGGGATGCCGGCCAGGCGCGTGGCGCGGAACTCTTCCTGCGCGATGTCCTGGCGATTCATGTCGGTCTCGATCAAGCCCGGGCAGAGGGCGTTCACCCGGATCCCGTGGTCCACCAGCTCCAGCGCCGCCTGGCGGGTGAGCTGGGCAATCCCGCCCTTCGAGGTGTTGTAGTGGGTCATGTTGCGGGCGGCGACCTGCTGGCCGATGGAGGACATGTTGATGATGACGCCGCTCCGGCGCTTCACCATCTCCCGGGCTACCGCCTGGGTGACCAGGAAGCAGCCCTTGAGGTTGGTGTCGAGGATCGCATCCCACTCGGCCTCGCTGATCTCGAGCAAGGGCGTGCGCTTCATGATCCCCGCGTTGTTGACGAGGATGTCGATCCGGCCCAGCGTCTGGATCACACGGTCCACCATCGCCCGAACCTCGCCGCCGCGGCCCACGTCCGCCTTGACCGCGATGGCGCGCCGGCCCAGCGCCTGGATCTCCTTCACGGCCGACAGGGCCTCGCCCTCGTGGCTCCGGTAGTTGACGGCCACGTCGGCGCCTTCCCGCGCGAACCCCAGCGCGATGGCGCGACCCATCCCCCGACTCCCGCCCGTGACGAGCGCTACCTTCTCGGCCAGCCTCATGGACTCGGCAAGACTACGACACCGGGCGGAGTCCGTCAAGGCAAGCTCCGCCCCGCCGGCTCCCAGCCGAGCGAGAGCTGGCGCGGGCCAACCTCATCTGCGTCACCGTCTCGGCGACGCGCTGGAGACGCGCATGATCAGATCACTCCCTTCTGCCCGAGCGCCGCCAGGTCCTCGCGGCTCAGGCCCAGCCGGCCGCAATAGATCTCCTCGTTGTGGACACCGAGCGCGGGGCCGAGCCAGGCGATCGCGCCCGGCGTCGCCGACAGCCGCGGCACCACGTTGCAGAGCGTGAGAGCGCCGAGCACGGGGTCGGGGACCGCCACGAGGCTCTCGCGCGCCCGGAAATGCGGGTCGGCGAAGATCTGGGACGCATCGTAGACGGGGCCCAGGGCCGCCTCGCACTCCTCGAAGCGCGTGACGACCTCCGCGAGCGCGTGGCGGCCGATCCAGCCGCCGATCACCTCGTCCAGCTCGTCCATGTGCCGCACCCGCGCGGCATTGTCCGCGAAGCGCGGATCGTGGATCAGCTCGGGGCGCTCCACCGCCTCCAGGATCCGCTCGGCGATGGACTGGGCGCTGCCCGACAGCGCCACCCAGTGCCCGTCGGCGGTCCTGTAGGTGTTGCGCGGCGCCGAGTCGGCGATGCGGTTGCCCGTGCGGCCGCGCACCGTGCCGAGCTGGTCGTACTCGAGCAGCATGGGCTCCATGAAGCGCATCAGCCCGTCGTAGAGCGCGAGGTCGATCTCCTGGCCCTCCCCGCCGTGGCGGTCCCGGTGGTAGAGCGCGATCATCACGGCATAGGTGCCGAAGGCCGCCGCGATGCCGTCGGCCAGGGCCAGCGGCGGCAGCGTGGGCGGCGCGTCCGGCGGGCCCGTCACGTGGGCGAATCCGCTCATGGCCTCGGCGAGCGTGCCGAAGCCCGGGCGCGGCGCGTAGGGCCCCGTCTGGCCGAACCCCGTGACGTGGAGCATCACGAGCCCGCGGTTCACGGCCCGGAGGTGCTCGTAGCCGATCCCCCAGCCGGCCAGCGTGCCGGGCCTGAAGTTCTCGATCACCACGTCGGCCCGGGCCGCGAGCCGGCGGAGCAGGTCCTGCCCCTCGGGCACGCGGAAGTTGAGCGTCACGCACCGCTTGTTGCGCGACGTGGAGCGCCACATGAGCCCGACGCCGTCCTTCTGGGGTCCGAACCGGCGCATGCCGTCGCCGCCGCCGGGCTGCTCCACCTTGATGACGTCGGCGCCGAACTCCGCCAGGAACGTCGCCACCCAGGGCCCCGCGGCGAGCGTGGCGAGGTCGAGCACCGTGAGCCCGTCGAGGGCGCCCCGCGACTCACTCA
>Ga0156334_1279_pt4 | contig 26364 bp, 24 predicted proteins | sample RifCSPlowO2_12_FD_107982 | JGI IMG/M metagenome (GOLD analysis project Ga0156334, IMG submission 107982) | Candidatus Rokubacteria bacterium RIFCSPLOWO2_12_FULL_71_19
GGGGACGGGATCCCGCCGACCCGGGTGGACGAGGTGGTGGGGCGGCGGGCCCGGACGGCGCTGGCGGCCGGCCAGAAGCTGACCGTGGGGGATCTCGATCCCGCGTGAGCGCCCGGAGGCGGGGCGGTGGCGAGAGCCTGGCGGTGATCCCGGCCCGGGGCGGCTCCACGCGGCTCCCCGGCAAGAACCTCGCCCGGCTGGGGGGCTTCCCCCTGGTGGCGTTCACCGTGGTGGCGGCGTTGCGCGCTGACCTCGGCCGCGTGATCATCTCGACGGACAGCGAGGCGATCGCCCGGGTGGGCCGGCGCTGGGGGGCGGAGACGCCCTTCACGCGTCCCGCTGCCCTGGCCGGGGACGAGACGAGCACGCGGGAGGTGATCCTGCACGCCCTGCGGCACCTGGCCGAGACCGAGGCGTACCGGCCGGAGATCGTGATGGTGCTGCCGCCCACATCGCCCTTCCGCACCTCGGCCCAGATCCGGGCGGGCCAGGCGCTCCTGCTCGGGGGCGGCGTCGCCTCGGTGGTGGGCATCGAGCGGGTCGGGCAGCACCACCCGTACCGGATGTGCGCGGCGCGAGCCGACGGGAGCCTCGAGGACCTGGTGTCCGTCGAGCGGAAGTCCTCGCGGACCCAGACTCACCCGGCGCTCTATTGCCGGAACGCGAGCCTGTACGTGAGCCGGGCGTCGGTCTTCGCCCCGACCGGGCGGGCGGATGATCTGTGCTTCGATCCGGCCAGCGTGCGGGGCCTGGTCATGGACCGCGTCAGCTCGCTGGACATCACGGATGCCGAGGACCTGCGCATCGCCAAGGCGCTCCTGGCCGCCGGGCTGGCCCGGCCTGACCTCCGGCGGACCGCAGCCCGGTAGCGCCGCAGACGGGGAGGACCATGACGTACACGTTCAAGGGATTCCGGAAGTCGCTCTACCACCCCGCCCAGGACCCCCACGCCGTGCTCATCGAGGAGATCGGGCCCGGGTACGCGGTGTACCGGCGGGAGTGGGAGGAGACCACCCGGCTCGAGCTGGAGCGCGCCTACCCGGTCCAGCTCGACTTCGAGCTGAACGTCTCGTGCAACCTGAAGTGCCCCATGTGCACCTGGAGCGCGGAGACCACGGCGGGGGAAGGCACGGAGTCGTGGATGGACTTCGACTTCTTCCGCCAGACCGTGGCCGACGGGGTCCGCCACGGCCTGCGCGCCGTCAACCTCAACTACGTCAACGAGCCCCTGATCCGGCGCGACCTGCCCCGCTTCGTGCGCTGCGCCCGGGAGGCGGGCGCCGTCGAGGTGATGTTCAACACCAACGGCCTGCTCCTCACGGAGCGGCTCGCGCGCGAGCTCATCGAGGCGGGCCTGACGAAGCTGTCCTTCTCGGTGGATGCCGCCACCGCGGAGACGTACCGGGTGGTCCGGGTGGGAGGGGACTTCGCCCGGCTGCTGCGCAACATCCGCCGCTTCGTGGAGATCCGGGCCGAGATGGGCGCCCGGATCCCGCTGCTCAAGCTCACCTTCCTCAAGATGTCGGCCAACGCCCACGAGCTGGACGAGTTCGTGGCGGCGTGGCGCGACACGGCGGAGCTGTTCTCGATCCAGAACCTCTACAACCCCTTCGACGGCGAGCTGGGCCGCGAGCGCGAGCGCTACTTCGTCACCGGCCTCCCCAGTCCCGTGACGGGCACGCCCCGGTGCCCCAGCCCCTTCCAGCGGCTGACCGTCCGCGCCAACGGCGACGTCCTGCCCTGCTGCAACATGCGCGCCGCGGACCGCCTCGTCATGGGCAACGCGCGCGAGCAGGACGTGCACGCCATCTGGCTGTCGGGCCCCATGAAGGAGATGCGCGCCATGCACCGGGAGAGTCGCTACCGCGACAACCCCGTCTGCCGGGCGTGCGTGGAGCAGTCCGATGCCTGGGCCCCCGAGCCCCGCTGAGGGGCGCCTGTCGCCGCCGCCCGGCCTCGCCGCCTCGCCGCCGCCCCCGGCGGCCGCGCCCGCGGCGCGGATGGCCAACGACGTGCCGCTCCTCGAGCGGATGCTGGCCGACATGGGGGCGGCCGATCCCCTCTTCCGGCCCACGTCGTTCTGGGAGCATCACGAGCCGCGGACGGTGGCGTGGCTCAGGGAGCACGACATCAACCGGTTCCGGGAGGCGGGGCATGGGCTCTCGGCGGCCTTCGGCGCCCAGCACTACGTCTCGCTGCCCTGGGGCCCCGAGCGCCTGCGGCGCCTCGAGGGGCTGGACCGGAGCCTGCTCGTGCGGCTCCTGGGAGGACGGCTGCTGGGACCGGCCGCGCGGTGGGTGGAGGCGGCACGCCTCTTCGATCCGCTCACCGCCATCGGGCTCATCAAGAAGCTCAGGAAGTCGGCGGAGACGCTCCAGGCGCTCACCCACCACTGCGCCGAGCTGCTGGACCGGGACGGGACGCTGTCGCGGATCGAGGACTCGGGGCTGGGAAACCCGTCGGACCTCTTCGTCGCAGACGGGCGGCGATACACGTTCGGTTTCCTCAAGCGCTTCTCGGAGTACGCCTACGTGCGGGGCGCGGTGGACTGGGATCGCGTCGGCTCGGTGCTCGAGATCGGCCCGGGCTACGGAGGGCAAGCGGAGCTGCTGCTCAAGGCCCACCCGCACCTGCGCGTGTGCATCGTGGACATCCCGCCCCAGCTCTACGTGGCCAACCAGTACCTCTCGGCCTGCTTCGGCCGGAGCGTGCTCGGCTACAAGGAGGCGGCCGAGGCGGGCACCCTGGAGGCCTCGGTGCTCGATCGCTACCGGGTCGTGTGCCTCGCCCCCTGGCAGCTGCCGGCGCTCCGGGGCGTCAGCTTTGACCTCTTCTGGAACTCGGCCTCGTTCCAGGAGATGGAGCCGGCCGTCGTGGAGAACTACGCGGGGTACGTGCAGCGGCTCGTCTCCGGATGGCTCTACCTCATGAACCGTCCCGGGGGGACGCGTCTGGCCTCCGGCGGCAAGCACGGGGTGCGGGAGCCCGTGGTCCTCGAGCACTACCTCCGCTTCTTCTCGGAGTTCGCCCTGGTCGACCGCCGGCCGGCGCGGGTGCTCCCGCGCGTGCAGGCGGGCGAGGTCTATGACCAGATGCTCTTCCGCCGGCGGGGCGCGGCGGGGTCCCGCGAGCCGTGATCGTCTTCTTCGTCCGCCGCTACAACGACATCGACCATGTCGCCCCCGTGGTCTACAAGTGGGCCGGCGCGGGAAGCCGCGACACCCTGGTGCTCTGCAACGACCCGGCCTACGACATCGGCGCGGACTACCGGCTGGCCTTCCTCCGGGACCGGTGCGGGGTCGAGGTGGACTACAGTTACCGCGCCTGGCGGCCGTCCCTCGCCCACCGGCTGGCCGCGGCGTGGCTCTGCGGCCGGGGCACCCGGGGGGCCGAGGCCGATGAGGCGGCCGACGGCTTCACCGGCCGGCTGGCGCGGCGGTGGCTCTTCGACCGGGCCTGGGCGCGCGGCCTGCTGGAGCGGCTGGGGGCATCCGTGGTGGTGTTCGACTGGGCCAAGCCGCATCAGTTCGTGACGGGGGCCCTCCTCGCGGCCGCCCGGGAGCTGGGGCTGCCGACGATCGGGCTGCCCCATGGCCTTAAGCTCTGGACCCTGGAGGCCATGCGGGAGGAGTCCTTCGAGATCCCCAGCTACCGGGACTTCTTTCCCTATGACTACCTGGTCGCCCCGAATGCCCTCTTCGCGGACCTCTTCGTGGAGGGCGGCGTGCCGCGCGAGAAGGTCCACGTCCTCGGCAGCGCCCGCTTCTGCGACGAGTGGGAGCGGATCTACGAGGGGCTCTCGCCCGACGGCGCGACGCTGCCGCCGGACGACGGCCGCCTGAAGGTCGTCCTCATGGAGGGGAGCCACAGGTACGGGACGGGGGAGGCGGTGTTCGTGGACACGGTGAACCGGCTGGCCCGGCTCCCCTTCGTCCAGCTCATCGTCAAGCCCAAGACCGCCAGCTCGGGGGCGGACCGGCTCGCGGCCGGGTTCGACGCCGGCGTGGCGCTGGACCCCGCCACGCCCTCGCTGACGCTCTGCCGCTGGGCGGACGCGGTGATCATGATGTGCACGAGCATCGCCTTCGAGGTGTTCCAGCAGGGCAAGGTCCTCATCTATCCGAAGTACCTCTACACCAAGCGATCCATCTTCGAGGAGCTGCGGGCGGGATGGGTGGTGGGGAGCTGGGCCGAGATGGAGACGGCGCTCCGGAGGCTCCACGGGCAGCGGGGCTACCGGCCGTATCCGGCCGCCGCCGTGCGGGCCTTCCTCCGCGAGACGGTCTCGGGCGGGCACGAGGGGCCCGACGTCCTCGGCCGCTACGTCGCCTTTCTCGAGGCCGTCGCGGCGGGACGGCATCCCTCGGTCGTGGAGGTCGCGTGGCGACCCGGGCGGGCGCGAGCGTGAGACGGGCACGGCGGTCGGCGACCCCAGTGGCTCCGGACGCCTTCCCGAACCCGCGGGTGATCCTGTCGCTCTACCGCCGGTACGACGTCCAGGGCGGGGCCGGCGTCGAGGCGGAGGCCGGGCTGGTGCCCTCGCACTGGAAGGACCGCAGCAGCAAGTTCGACGTGCGGATCGACGACGGGGACGCGCAGACTCGCCGGCGCGCTGCTCGGAAGGTTCAGGGGATGGCTGTTCGCGCCTGTCGTGCTCCACACGGCGACGCGTAATCGGGAGATTGGACAGAAATGGAAGTCACATTGATAAATGTGGGAGACATCATCGCGTATGGGCTGAGATGCGTCTCTTCCAATCTGAAGACGAACGGGGTCAACACGAGGATTGTGTTTATTCCGCCAAGATTCGCCGACATCTCGCATGAAAGGCTTTTTGCCGGCATCGAGGGTGTCGCAAAGGACTCGGCCCTCATAGGGATATCCCTCATGGCGGGTCAGTTCAAGAGCGCCGTTTATCTGACCGAACATCTGAAGAAGAGGCTCGGTGTGCCTGTCTGCTGGGGTGGGGTGCACCCGACGATCTGTCCCGAGGACTGCATTGAACACGCGGACATCATCTGCCGCGGCGAGGCCGAAGACACGATCGTGGAGCTCGCGAAGAGGATGCAAGACAATGAAGGTCTTGACGGGCTAGACGGCGTTTGGTTCAAGAAGGGGGCGGCGATAGTCAGAAATCCGCAACGGGGCATCCCGGCTGACCTGAATCCATACCCCCCTCCCGATCACGACTTCGGCTCCCACTATATCTTCGATTACGAGACCGGAACGATGAACCAGATGAGCGAAAGATACTTCTTCAAGTACAGAGGCAACAGGTATACCACCCTCCCCACGCGCGGCTGCGCCATGAACTGCACGTACTGCATCAACAATTACCTGCATCAGATGGACCCCAAGTCCAACAGGCTAAGATTCAAGAGCGCGGACAACATCATTTCGGAGCTCAGGTGGGTGAAAGACAATCTCGGCTTCATACGGGAAATCGACTTCTATGACGACGACTTCATGCTCCTGCCGCTGGGTTATCTCGAGGAGTTCTCGGAGAAATACAGGCGCCACATAGACCTGCCCCTTGTCATAACCGGGATCAGCCCCCACAATTTCAGCGAAGAGAAGCTCGAATTGATCAGGAGTCATATCCACATCTCGAAGTGGAGGCTTGGCATCCAATCTGGTTCCGAAAGGACGAGGCGGGAGGTCTACAACCGGAGGCATTCAAACGAGAAGCTCTTCAGAATCATCGAGTACTTTTCTCGGTACAGGAAGGTCTCTGAAATCGATTACGACATAATCCTCGAGAACCCGTGGGAGACGGAGCAGGATCTGGTTGAGACATTCCATTTCCTGATGAAGATACCCAGGCCTTTCAGGCTTCTTGTCTACTATCTGACGTTCTATCCTGGGACCGCTCTTTACGAGAGAGCCAAGAAGGAAGGGCTGCTTAACAGCAGCAATGACGGCCTGTCGAGCAAGTACCAGGCCCCGAGGGCTCGCCACACGCTCAACCGGATAATTGCATCCGTTGACAAGCTGCCCGGATGGCTTCTTCGTCTCTTGTTCTATTCGAGGAACACGGGCGTGCTGTCGGATATTCTGCTGGCCGCCGCTAACCTCGCAATCGCGGTCCGCAGGCGCGGGGCCGTGATGTTGGGAGCGGTAAGGCGGTGGCATGCAGGGCGCGCCCTGCCCCAACGAGCGGGTTGGAGCCGATGAAGCCAGCGGCTGATCACGCATACCAGGGAGCGCGGGTGCACTTGCTCGAGAGCGCCGAGACCAAGCGCCAGATGGCCGAGACGTGCATCGCCCCGATTCTCGCGGCGGCCGAGCTGATTACGGCGACGTTCAGATCGGGCGGGAAAGTGCTGTTATGCGGGAATGGAGGGAGCGCCGCAGATAGCCAGCACATGGCAGCCGAGTTCGTGGGCCGGCTGAACAAGGACTGCGAGCGGCCCGGCCTGCCCGCGATCGCTCTGACCACGGATACGTCATGCCTGACCGCCGTCGCCAACGACATCGGTTTCGAGGACGTCTTCGCGCGACAGGTCCAAGCCCTCGGGAAGCCGGGAGATGTCTTGATCGGCATCAGCACGAGCGGGAATTCCGCCAATGTGATTCGTGCGGTGGAAGCCGCACGAGCGGCAGGGATGCTGACGATTGCGCTCACGGGCAGCCGTGGTCGCCTGGCCGAGATCGCCACCGTCGCCGTGTCTGTTCCGAGCGCGAATGTCCACTACATCCAAGAGGCTCATCTGGCGGCCGAGCACATCGTGTGCGATCTGGTGGAGCGCTCCCTGTTCGGTGACGACGGCAGCGCGCCCCAACCTGTGCCAGCGCGGGCGTCCTGATGGAAGCCCATGGGTGACAGGACGGACGTGGAAACCAGGGCGAGAGGGATCAGGCTCCTGGTCCTGGACATGGACGGGGTGCTGACGGACGGACGAGTCTATTTCGGTACCGATGGCGGCGAGATGCGAGCGTTCAGCTACCTGGATATCATGGGCATCTCGCGGCTGAAGAAGAGCGGGGTCCAGGTCGCCGTGGTCTCCGGCGAGGTGAACTCCATCATCTACAGGTTCGCGGAGAAGATGAGAATCGAGAATACGTACCAGGGATGCAAGGAAAAGGGGCAGGCCATCGACGATCTCGCTCGCCACTACGAGCTCGACCCGGCGGCGATGTGCTTCATGGGTGACGATGTCAACGACATCCCCGCGTTCGTGAAGGCGGGTCTGGCCGTGGGCGTGCCGAACGGTCACGAGGCGATCAGGCCATACGTGCACTTCGTGACGGAGAGCCCAGGCGGACACGGTGCGGTGCGCGAGACGTGCGAGCTGATCATGGCGGCCCGTGACGGGGGGGGGCGCTCGTGAGTCGCATCCAGCCCGTGAGCGTTCGGCTCTAGCCATGGAGACCCTGTGCATCATCCCCGCGCGTGGGGGTTCGAAGGGTCTCCCGAAGAAGAATCTCGTGACGATCGCTGGTCGGTCGCTGTTCTCTCTCGCCGCGGAATGCGTGAAGAACTCCCAGGAGATCGACAGGACGGTGGTGTCCACCGATTCCGGCGAGATCGCCGCTCATGCTCGTGCCCTGGGATTGGAGGTGCCGTTTCTCCGCCCCGCTGACCTGGCCATGGATGACACCCCGGACTGGCCCGTCTTTCATCATTGTCTCCAGTGGTTGAAGGACCATGAAGGGTATGCGCCGGAGATCGTCGTCCACTTGCGGGTGACATCCCCCTGGGCGTTCAAGAGGACACGAAACGGCCCCGGCGGTCTGGCGGCGAACTGGACCGCTGTCCCCCGCGAGAGGGTCGTGGACGCCGCAGTGGCGATGCTCAAGGCGAACGAGGATCTCGATTCCGTACGGAGTGTGGAGCTCGTCCGGGACACGCCGTACAAGATGTGGCGGATCGAGGGGCACCGTCTCATGCCGCTGCTCGACGTGGGTGTCAGCGAGATCTATAATGTGCCCAGGCAGAAGCTGCCTCCGGTCTATCTCCAGAACGGTTATGTCGATGCGGCACGGCACCACACCGTGATGGAGGCCAAGTCCATGAGCGGACGGACGATCGGCGCGTACGTCGTCGACTGCGATCACCTCGTGGACATCGACGGGTATGCCGATGTCGATATCGGCGAGCGCCTGTACCAGGAGATCGTGAAGGGGAGCTGGCTCGCCCTCGACCCGACCCCCGGCGCCAGGCCCGGATGAACCGGAAAACGTTCGAGATCACTGACAAGGTCGCGGTGATCACGGGGGGCGCCGGACTGCTCGGCAAGGAGTTCGCCAGGACCTTGCTGGAGTACGGGGGACGGGTGGTCGTCGTGGACATATCACGACCGAACGGAGAGGCGGCCGTCGCGGGAATCCGGCAAGAGACGCCGGGAGACATCTGGTACCAGTACGCGGACATCACCTCGAAGGAGTCGGTGGAGACGATGGTCGGTGCCGTCGTGGGGCGGTACGGCAGGATCGATATCCTTGTGAACAACGCGGCGGTCGACCCCAAGTTCGACGCCGGCGACGGCCGCACCCACGATCACGCGTTCGAGGACTACCCGCTGGAGCTATGGGAAAAGGCGATCGCGGTGAACTTGACCGGGGCGTTCCTGTGTTGCCAGGCCGTCGGCCGGGTGATGGGTTCGGCCGGCGGCGGCGTGATCGTCAATATCGCGTCCGAGCTGGGGCTGATCGCGCCGGACCAGCGCATTTACCTCAAGAGGGCCGATCCGGACACGCGGGTGTACAAGCCGGCTGACTACCCCGTCACCAAGGCGGGCCTGATCCATCTGACGCGGTACCTCGCCTCGTACTGGGGGGGGGAGAACATCCGGGTGAACAGCCTGTGCCCCGCTGCGGTCCACACCAGTCAGGACCGGGAACTGGTCGAGAACATCTCGTTCCGGACCATGCTGGGCCGGATGTCCCACAAGAGCGAGTTCTGCGGCGCCCTGATCTTCCTCGTGTCGGACGCCTCCAGCTACATGACCGGAGCGAATCTGGTCGTGGACGGGGGTCGATCGGCATGGTAGCGGGCGCCATCGACGGAATCGGCATCATGCAGGGTCGGTTGTTGCCGCCCATCGACGGCCGCCTGCAAGCCTTCCCGGGCAGGAACTGGGTCGAGGAGTTCCGCCTGGCCCGGGAATGCGGTCTGGACGCGATCGAGATGATCTTCGATCTGGACGGCATCGAGGAGAACCCGCTGAACTCCGACTCCGGGTTGCGGCGGATCGACGAGCTGGCCCGGACGTTCGATATCAAGGTGAGGTCGGTCTGCGCCGACTACTTCATGACGAGACGCTTGCACCGGGCGACGCGCAGTGAGAGGGACGAGAGCATGGAGGTGTTGGCGCAGCTGACCCGGAGGTGCCAGCAGATCGGGGTGGGGCATATCGTCGTCCCCCTGGTGGACCAGGCAGAGATCAGGACCGACGACGAGCTGGCGGAGGTCACGGGATCGCTTCTGGGTGTGCTCGAGCGAACGGACGGGTGTGATGTGGATTATGCGTTGGAGATGTCGCTCCCCGCAGACCGGATCGGCTCGTTCCTGACGGACGTGAGGCATCCGAGGTTGAAGGTCAACTACGACACCGGCAACAGCACTGCGCTGGGATACGACCTTGTCTCGGAGATCGAGCGACTCCATCCGTGGATCGTGAGTGTCCATGTCAAGGACAGGAAGGTCGCCGGCGAGAGCAGCTTGCTCGGCGAGGGAGACACGGATTTCGATGGCGCATTCGGGACGTTGGCCGGGACAGGGTACCGTGGACTGCTGATCCTTCAGGCACAACGAGGAAGCGATGAGATGACGACGGCCAAGCGCCATCTGCGGTTCGTGCGGGACAAGATCGCCCGGCACTTCTCGAGGACCGAGCGGCAGCGGTCGTGAAGATCCTGATGGTCGGGCTCGGCTCCATCGGCCAGCGGCACCTGCGCAATGTCCTCGCCCTGCTCGGTGGCAAGGCCGAGATCAGCGCATACCGTGTCAGGAAGGAACAGGCGGTGGTCACGGAGACCCTGACCCTCGAGGAGGGGACGGACCTCGGCAAGAAGTACCGCTACGACTCGTATGACGATCTGGAGGCCGCCTTATCGACGCCCCCCGACGCAGTCTTCATCTGCAATCCCAGCAGCATGCACATCCCCGTGGCGCTGGCGGCAGCGAGGCGCGGGTGCCACCTCTTCATCGAGAAGCCGCTCTCCCACAACCTGGACGGGATCCAGGAGCTGATCTCATTGGTGGAGGAGAAGCGCCTCGTGGCCCTTGTGGGCTTTCAGCTGAGGTTTCATCCCTGCCTGATCCGGTTCAGGCGCCTGATCGCGGAAGAGCGAGTGGGGAACCTCCTGGCCGTACACGCGGAGGTGGGAGAGTACCTGCCGGGGTGGCATCGCTGGGAGGATTACCGCCGCATGTACGCATCACGCATGGACCTCGGCGGTGGTGTCGTGCTGACGCAGATCCATGAAATCGATTACACGACTGATCTCTTTGGACCGCCTCGGACCGTCTATGCCTTGGGAGGACATCTCAGCTCCCTGGAAGTGGATGTCGAGGATACGGCCGCCATCCTCATGGAATGCACGTTCAAGGGGAGACGCTTGCCTGTCTTCATGCACATGGACTACCTCCAGAGGCCTCCCAGGAGGCGATGCAGGGTCATCGGAGAGCGAGGGTCGATCACGATGGATCTCCGGAATCTCGAGGTGGTGACGGTAGACAACGAGGACAGGAAGGATGTCTATCGATGCGAGGCCTTCGATCGGAATCAATTGTTTCTGGACGAGGTGGAGCACTTCTTCGCCTGTATGTCCGGGGAGGCACGGCCGGTCGTCGATCTGAGGACGGCCGCGGTCGGAATGAAGATCGCGATGGCGGTTCGAGAATCGATGGAAGCGGGCGAGAAGGTGTCACTGGAGTTCTAACGTCAGCGAGAAGGGAGGGCGCGCAGCACGATGGCCAGGACCGTGGCGATTGGGAACAGAGCCGTGGGGCCCGGGCACCCCTGTTTCGCGGTGGCCGAGATCGGGATCAATCATAACGGGGATGTGTCGATTGCCAAGAAGCTGATCGATGCGGCTGTCCTCGCGGGATGTGACGCTGTCAAGTTCCAGAAGCGGACCATCGAGGTCGTGTACACGCCGGAAGAACTCTCCAGGCCGAGGGAAAGCCCGTTTGGCGAGACCAACGGGGATCTGAAGCGGGGTCTGGAGCTGAGCAGGGAGGAGTATGCGGAGATCGATCGGTATTGCAACGAGAAGAAGATCACGTGGTTTGCCTCCTGCTGGGACGAGCAATCGGTGGATTTCATCGAAGAATTCTCTCCGCCGTGTTACAAGATCGCTTCGGCCTCCCTGACTGACGACAACTTGCTGCGGCACACCAGGAGTACCGGTAAGCCGGTGATTCTTTCGACCGGCATGTCGAGCGTCGAGCAGGTACGACACGCGGTAGAGGTCCTGGGTGAAGAGGAGCTCGTCATCCTGCATTGTGTCAGCACGTACCCCGCCAAGCCGTCGGAGTTGAACCTGCGAGTGATCCAGACGTTGATGAAGGAGCATCGCTGTCCGATCGGTTACTCCGGTCACGAGGTGGGGCTGATGACCACCCTGGCAGCGGTTGTCCTCGGCGCCTGCATGGTGGAACGGCACATCACGCTGGACCGCGCGATGTGGGGGAGCGACCAGGCGGCGTCTGTCGAGGTTCACGGCATGATCCGGCTGATCAAGGACATCCGCGCGTTCGAGGAGGCGATCGGTGACGGCAAGAAGGGCGTGCGGGAGAGCGAGCGGCCCATCATGGAGAAGTTGCGGAGGGTGATGTGAGATGGGAGAGGACAGACCTCTCCTGATCGCGCTGAATCACGGCATCGCCGCTCGCAACGTCCTTCAGACCGACCTCTTTCGGGAGCTGAAGGGGAGCGGGATCAGGATCGTGCTGCTCACCCCCAACGCCGAAGACGAAGCCTTCCGGCGCGCGTATGGAGGAGACAACGTCGTCTTCGAGAAGATGGAGATAGACCGGTACCGGGAGTATCTGAGCCGGTCAAGGGCGCAGGCGCTCTTGAAGACGATCCGCTGGTTCACGTTGAACGGGAACTACGACATCACGACGATCTCGGACTGGTACGAGAAGGTGCACCGGAGAGACCGGGGCTCGAAGGGCCTGGGAGCGAAGCTGAGGAACGTGGCCGAAGACCTGTCGATTCCGGTACTCCGGCGTAGCGCGCTCTTGCGCAGAGCGGCCGTTGCACTGGAGAGTGTCTTCTTCACGCCATCCCTTCACACGGAGGCATTCCGGAAGCACAGACCGGGGTGGGCCCTGGTGACGAGCCTCGGGTTCTTCGACTTCGACCAGTACATCATGAGGGAGGCGAAGAGGAACGGCGCGAAGGTGGTGTCGGTGATCTTGAGCTGGGACAACACCTCGACGAGGGGCATCGGGGGAGCCGTCCCGGACAAGGTCATCGCCTGGACGGAGACCATGCGGAGGGAGCTGATGGAGCTGCACGACATGGATCCGGCCAAGATCTTCGTGGGGGGTGTGGCCCAGTTCGATCACTACTTCCGGGACGGGTATGCCATGGGCCGGGAGGCCTTCCTCTCCAGGTTCGGGCTCTCCCCCGACAGGAAGATCATATACTTCGCGACGAAATCGCCAACCGGGTTTCCCTGGAATCCCGACATCGTACGGGCGATCGCGGAGGCGATCCGTGAGGACAGATTCGAGCATCCATGCCAGTTGCTGGTGAGGGTCCATCCGATACACTTCAGGATGAGGGATGGGAGGCTGCGCTTCGAGGACGTGCTCCGGGGGTACGACGAGATCGCAGACCGGTACCCTCATGTGGCAATCAACAAGCCCACGATGCAATCGGAGAACATCGCCTTCGACATGCCTGACACGGAGCTCTCCGACGTCGCCTCGATCTTGCGCCACGCTGACGTGATGGTGAACGTCTTCTCGACGATGAACCTGGAGGCGAGCATCTTCGATCTGCCGTCGATCAACGCGAGTTTCGACGAGATGAGGAGCGACGATCAGGGCCGTGCGAGGGTCAACGTCGAGATCGACGAGAAGCAGACTCACAACCAGAGGTTGCTGAGGACCGGCGGGACCCGGGTCGCAAGAAATCGAGCGCAGCTCATCGACCTCGTCAACACGTACCTGCGGGATCCGGGCGTTGACAGGGCGGGCAGGCAGAGACTGGTCGAACAGGAGTGCGGCCCTGACCCGGGCAAGGCTGGCCGCAGAATCGCGAATCACCTCTTGGAGCTGGTCCGAGCTGGCTGAGGAGACGAGCGTCCTTGGCATTCCCGGATGAACCGGACGTGATCTGTCCGAACTGCAAGGGCGAACTCACGAAGCGCGCCCACGCCTTGACATGCGGCGGCTGCGGCAAGGACTGGCCCATCGAAGGGGGGGTGCCGGTCTTGACGGAATCGTCGACATGGTACCCGAAGGAGCATATGACGAGGGAGCAGTTCGAAGGATTCCTGAGGGATGTCGAGCTGGACGGCTGGGAGCGGGCGATCGAGACCGCCGTCGGCGGCATGGAAAAGCCGAGAACATTCAGGGCCCTCGCGTTCGACGAGGCCCGGAGGGATCTGTCCCACTTCCTCCCCGTGACCGGGGAGTCCGTCGTGCTGGATTACGGATGCGGGATGGGGGGAATCAGCTTCGGTCTGGCCAGGGCGTGCAAGCAGGTGTGCTCCATCGACCAGAGCCTGTTTCGCAGCAGGTTCATTCATGAGCGCTGCAAGAACGCCGGGATCAGCAACATCACGGCCATTTGCGCGGGCAACTCTCGGTATCTGCCCTTTCCAGACGAGAGCTTCGATGTCGTCGTCTTGAACGGCGTGCTTGAATGGATGCCTCTGGCCAGTGATGGCAATCCGAGGGAGATCCAGCTCGCAGCCCTCAGGGAAATGAACAGGGTCACGCGAAAGGGTGGCGTCCTCTATGTAAGCATCGAGAACAGGTTCGGGTACCGGTACGTGATGCTGGGCAAGGGGGACAGCCACAACCAGGAAAAGAGAAAACTGCGCTACGTCACGGCCCTGCCGAGGTTCCTGGCGGACATGTATTCGCGGATGGCCATCGGCCATCCGTACCGGTGCTATCTGTACTCGTATTCCGGATACCGGAGAATGCTCCTGGAGGCGGACTTCTCCGCCTGCGATTTCTACTTCCCGTATCCGGACCACAACACGCTGGACTACATCGTTCCACTCGAGGACGGAGCGGCGGCCGCATGCTCGGTCGAGCACCTCCTGGGAAACGCGGCCCTTTCAAGGAAAGAGCGGTGGGCGCTGGGGCTGCTGAAGGGGACGCGGCTGTTGAAATACCTTGCCCAGGACTACTCCATCATCGCGACGAAGTAACGCATGGAGATGCCAGGCACACGCGTGAGCAACGATTTCGCGAGCGCCTTCCTGACGGGGCTTGGTCTGCCTGATGTGAAGCCCGCCTCCGTCTTGGTTCACAACAGGCGCGACAGCGTCATGTTCTTCGCCATGAGGGACGGCGCGCCGCTGTATCTCGTACGGCTGGCCAGGCACCCGAAGGACAACGGCTTGGTCGTGGCCGAGTACGACACCCTCGTGAAGCTGAAGCAGCGGCTCGCCGGGTGTGAGCGGCTGGAAGGGAGCATCCCTGCCCCGGTGCGGCTTGACTACCATGTGGGACGGGCGTTTCTCGTGACCGACTGGTTTTCGGGGCGGAAGGACCTCCTGTTCGGCTTCGACCGCCAGCGTTGCGCGGATGCGGTCGACTGGCTGGTGGCCCTCCATCAGGAGACGGGGGCGGTATCGACGTTCGGGAGAGACCTACTGACCCAGTACGTCGGCCGCTACTCGAATTCGCCGCCCGATGCGCCTCTTCCCGGCGAGTTGCGCTCGCTCTTCGACGACACGGTGGACAGCTTCGGGGCGCTGAACACGGAGGCCGTGCCGGTCGCCTTCACCCATAACGACTTCTCGGCCGCGAATATCCTCTTCGGTGACAGGGGAAGGGTCTCCGTGGTCGACTGGGCGACCGCGACGGAGAAGGGCTTCCTGTTTCTGGACGCATTCGACATCGCGCTGTATCTCGTGAACAATGCCCTGAACGACTACCCGAGAAGCCTGCGGAGACTCGCGGGCGGGGGCGGTGCGAAGGAAGGCGAGCTCCGGCGCATGTGCGGGACCTACATCAGAGGGTTCAACCTGTCGCAAGGGATGTTGCACTGGTTGCTCAAGGTGTTCTTCCTGAGCAAGGCCTGCCGGTTTCATTGGGCGGGCAGACCGGAGAGGGTCCGGCAGCTCATCGAGTGCTTTCGGGTGTCACGTGACATCGACGTCCGCTTCGGCTAGCGACGAGGAGCGGTGATGGGCCCGGATCGCCGCCTCGGCTCCCTCATGGCCAAGTACCTCGAAGACCTCATCGCCATCGACTGCCCCGTGTGCCGGAGCAGTGACGCCACGCAGGTGGGATCGCGCAGCAGGGGGAGGCTCGCGATCCGTACTGTCGTCTGCAAGGGGTGTGGGCTGATCTACCTGAACCCCAAGCCCTCGCCCGGGAAATACCATGAGTTCTACGCGTCGGGCGACTACAGAAGGTTCCTGGAGAGCGTCAAGGGACGCGACGGGACCCGGGATGGTGACAGCGTCCTCGCCGATGGGAAGTTCGAGAAGAGGAAGGCCGACGGACAGGACACCGCGCAGCGGTACTTCAAGGGCGTTCTCGGAAGGGGCGATCTCTACTTCGACTTCGGCTGCGATCTGGGGGGCCTCATGGCGGGGGTCGCGGAGGAGACCGGGTGCGAGTTCATGGGCAACGAGCCCTCGGAGCCGTGCGCGGCGTACATCAGGGACAAGCTCGGGATCGTGATCCTCAATTCGACGATGGAGGGGATCCGCGACGAGGACAGGAAGAGGTACAGCGGTAGGGTGAAGGTGGCCTCGATCATAGGGGTGCTGGAACACGTGAACGACCCTCCCGGGTGTCTGAAGATCGCATACGACATGCTGGTAGATGAGGGATGCTTGTACGTGGAGAGCTTCGACATCTTCAAGCGCATGCAGGCGAAGACGGAAGGCGTCGAAGACATCGCCACGATCGACCACCAGTACTACTTCCACAAGGACGTGTACCTGTTCATGCTGGAGCGGTGCGGCTTCGAGGCGATCAGGTTCGACTACGCCGGTCGCAAGGGGGACATGATGCGGGTCCTGGCGCGGAAGAAGAGCCGCCCCCTGTCGCCCGACATCACGTACGATCCCGACGCGGACGTGGTCCCGATGGTGGTACGCCTCAATGAGGCCGCCGCACGGTATCACAGGAGTGTCTCCTTCGCGCTGAAGGAGATGAAGAACAGCTCGATCCGCAGGGCGCGACGGCTCGGTGGACCGTTGCTGGCGCGGTTCGGGAAGAGGTAGATCCCCGCATGAACATCGTGGCCCAGCTCTGCGTTCAAGGCTTCACCTCCGACAAGGTCAAGGAGGATATCCCGTCCCTGCTGGAGGAATTCAGGGGAAGGGATGTGTTCCTGGAGACGAGGGCCTCCTGGAACGCGGAGGAGAGGAAGATCTACATCCAGGTGGTGGTGGAAGGCAAGAACACGACGGACGCCAAGGAGATGATCTACGACGAGGTCTTCGATGCCGTCATCGCTTCCATCAGGGCCCTGGACTCGATCGAGCTGAACATCGACTCCTGCAAGGTGGTGGGCCCGGAATAGCGTGCAGGCCTAGCGTTTCGCCGACTACGCAGACGGAGGAGGGATACATGAAAGTTGCCCTGACCAATATCGGAGGCTCGTCGCCGGGGACGAAGCCCGTCTCGATCAGCATCCTGACGGCCGTCCTCAAGCAGAAGGGGCACGAGGTCGCCCTCTTCGACACCACATTCATGGACCTCGGATTTCGGCTTGATACGGAAGTCTCGGACGAGCTGAGGATGTTCAAGGCCGTGGACTGGGGCCACCACGGGCTGAAGAGAGAGCGGATCGACGCCCGGCAGGAGTGGCTCCGATTCCTCGACAGGGAGCAACCCGATCTCGTTGCCGCCAGCGCGTTCAGTGACATGTACAAGCACACCCTGGAGTTCATGAAGGTCGCCAAGGAGAGGCTGGGGGTGCCCATCATCGTCGGGGGCATACACACGACCCTGCTCCCGGACGAGGTGATCAAGGAGGACTGCGTCGACGCGATCTGCGTCGGGGAAGGGGAAGCTGCGCTGCTCGAATACATCGACGCGCTGGATGGAAAGACCGTGACCAGGACGGACATCCAGAACCTGTGGATCAAGAAGGACGGAAAGATCCAGAAGAGTCCCCTGCGGCCCCTGGCGGTCCTGGATGACCTCCCGTTCTTCGACTATTCGCTCTACGATCGTCGCCAGTTCCTGAGGCCCTATCAGGGGAAGGTGTTCCGGAGCGGAGATTTCCAGGATAAGAGAGGATGTCCCCGACGGTGCACATACTGCGCCTATGCGATCATCAACACGGAGATCTATCCGCGAACCAGGGTCGCGATGTACTCGCCGGAGCGGTTCGTGGAAGAAGCCCTGTACTTGACCAAGACCTGGGATCTCCAGTTCTTCAAGATATTCTCCGAGGACATCTTCGTTCGGCACGCCGACGATCTCGCCAAGATATCGGAGTTGTGGGCCAAGAAGGTGAACATCCCCTTCACCACCAGCGGCTATCCCATCGCGGTGACCAAGAAGAAGGTGGAGCTGTTGAAGAAGATGAATTGCGTCAGCATCTCCCTGGCCCTGGAGTGCGGCAACGCCCACTATCGCGAGCACATGCTGAAGCGGAAGTACACCAACGAGCAATTCGAGGAAGCCATCCGGATGGTGCAGGATGCGGGAATTCGCGCGTGCTCGCTGAACATGGTCGGTCTTCCCCGCGAGAGCCGGAAGATGATCTTCGAAACGATCGAGGCGAACAGGACGATCAGGCCGGACCATGCGGACTTCGGCTGCTTCTTCCCATTCCGTGGAACGCCCCTGGGGGATCTCGCCGTGGAGGACAAGTTCGCCGACCCCGACGAGATCAAGAACTCCCGAAGCGAGCACGGGAATTGCATCCTCGACATGCCGCAGATGTCCCGGGACGAGGTCCATGGCATCATCAAGGTTCACCACTTCTATCTCTACTACCCGAAGGTCATGTGGCCCATCTTCGCGTTCTGCGAGAAGAAAGGCCGCTGGAGGCATGCCATCTACCGCATGTTGTTGTGGATGGACTCGAGCCTGAAGCGCCTGGGGATCGACCCCAAGGACATGGCGCGGAAGATCCACGCGGCGAGGAGGAGGGAACCGTCATCGCGCGCACCGAGCGGCGAGCGCCCCGCCACGATTCGCCACAGCGAGGAGGTCGGTTGACGTCGAGCGCTGGTCGGAGCGGAGGCTGTCTGCTCGGGGCTGATGTGTCACGTCCCCCTGCCGCAGACGCCCCAACCTCCGGGTGTGTGCGGCGGGCCCGGCGCAGGGTCGAGCGCTCCAGGTGTCTGGTGGCTGGCGCACGTCGGGGGGATGGGGTGTCGCGGTGAGGGCAAGGGAGGCGGGACGTCACCTCCGTGCGGGCCTCCGCTCGCTGCTCCTGCGCGCGGTGTCACGCCTCGGCATCGCCGAGCGGATGGCGCGGGACATCGTGGTCGACCTGCGGGCGTTCGGGGGACGGCTCGCGCTCATCACGCTGGCCTCGGTGCTGGCGCCGCTGATGGAGGTGGGGTTCCTCACGGCCCTCTACGGCATGGTCGCCCCGGACCAGCGGACGGCGGTCCTGGCACAGGTCCGGCGGTGGGGGCTCGGGCCCGCCTGGGACATGCTGGGCGGGGACCGGTACTACGTGGCCATCCTGGCCGGGGGCGCGGCGGCATTCCTGGCTGCCGCCCTCCTCGCCAAGTTCGCGGCCGGCTACCTGCGTGCGTTCTTCCTCCTGCACGGCATCGTCACGCAGACGCGCCGGGTGGTCTCGGCGTACCTCTACGCGAGCCCCGCGGCGGCGGAGCGTCTCCCCACGCCCCGGGTGGCCAACGCCGTCGTGAGCGAGGCCTCGCACTACGGCCGGGTCGTGTTCGCGCTCCTCAACGGTGTGTCCAACGTGGCCGGGGCCGGGCTCTTCATGCTGGCCGCCGTGATGGTTGCCCCTGGCCTGGTCCTGCTGGGGACCGTGCTCGCGATCCTGACCGTGGTGATCGTCCGACGCGGGTTCGCCAGGCAAAAGGCGCTCGGCACCGCCCGGGTCACTGCGCAGACCACCCTCCTCAGGAGCGTCTGGGAGCTGCTGAACGGCTACCGGACCATCAAGATCGAGGCGGCCGAGCGGCGGGTGCTCCACCGCTTCTGGATGGACCTCAGGACGCGCCAGGTGTGGCGGCTCGACAAGGCGCGCAACGAGCTGTTCATCACGCTGGGGTCCGAGACCGTCCTGTACGTGGGCCTGCTGGCGGTGATCCTCCTCTCCGCGGGGGTGCTCCGCGTCGAGGCCTCGGTGATCCTGATGTTCCTGCTCCTCATGAGCCGGCTCCAGCGCTACCTCTCGGGCGCCCAGAACGCGTGGGTCGAGATCCAGCACTGGCTGCCGAGCCTCACGGCCATCGCCGAGGTCCTCGAGACCTGCGAGGCGAGCGCGGCCCGGCCGCCGCGCCCCCGAGACGGCGTCCAGCGGCCGCAGGCGCTCCGGCTCGCCTTCGAGGACGTGGGCTTCGGCTATGACGGGGGGGGGCCGATCCTCGATGGCTGCTCGCTGCGGCTCGAGCCGGGCGAGCGCGTCCTGATCCAGGGGCCCTCGGGCGAGGGGAAGTCCACGCTCCTCTTCCTGGCGTGCGGGCTCCTGCAGCCCCGCGCGGGTGTCGTCCGCGTGAATGGCCTGCCGCTGACGGAGGAGGTCTTCTACCGGACCCGGCCCGTGGTGGCCTACGTCGCCCCCGACGTCTACCTCTTCAGCGGGTCCATCCGGGAGAACCTCTGCCTCGGCTGGGACTACCCCGAGGCGGAGATCCTTCGCGCGGTGGAGCGCGCGCAGCTCGGCGGGCTGGTGGCCCGGCTGGCCGGGGGCCTGGACGGGGACATCGGCGACGACGGGGCGCAGCTCTCCCTCGGCGAGCGCCAGCGTGTGATGCTGGCGCGGATCTTCCTCAAGGCCCCGCTGCTCGTCCTGCTGGACGAGGCCACGGCGAACCTCGACCTGGCCACGGAGGGGCGGGTGCTCGCCGAGCTGTTCGAGAACCTCCCCGAGCACGCCATCGTCGTCATGGTCACCCACCGGGCGCCGGTGGGCGTCAGCTTCGCGCGCACCTTCGATCTCCGCGCGGGGCGGCTCCACACCCGCGCGGCCGTCCCCGCAGGCGCCCCGGCATGACAGGCGGCGGGGGCTGAGGGGATGGCGTTCACGCTCCACACCCATCGCGACGCCGCGGCCCAGGGCGAGGCCATGTGGACGGGGCTCGGCTTCGAGTCGGCCCGGGCCACCATCGAGCGCCGGTCCATCCTGCCCGTGTTCGACCGGTATTGCCGGCCGGGGGATCGGATCCTCGAGGGCGGGTGCGGCTTCGGGACCTGGGTGGACTATCTGCGGGGCCGCGGCTTCCGGGCCGTGGGGATCGACACCAACGCGCCGCTGCTCTCCTGGGGGGCGTCGAAGGGGCTGCCGCTCATAGTCAACGATGTGGCGCGGACATGCTTCCGGGACGGCACCTTCGACGCGTATCTGTCCCTCGGGGTCGTCGAGCACTTCCCCGAGGGACCACAGGCCCCGCTCGGCGAGGCCCGACGAGTGCTCCGCCGGGGCGGGATCCTGCTCGTCTCCACGCCGTGCACCAACGCGTTTCGCGCGCTGGTCAATCATCCGGCACGGGGGCTGGTCAATACGCTGCACCGGGTGCGAGGACGGCGGCTGCACTTCGCGGAGTACCGGTTCACCCAGCGGGAGCTGGTGAGCCACGTGCGGACGGCGGGCTTCGAGGTGCTCGAGACGGTGCTGAACGACTACCGTCTCGACCAGGACACCCACTCCATCGGGTTCTATACCGACTGGCCCATCTTCCGCGCCCGCGGAGAGAAGTGGCGACTCAACGCCCCGGGCCGGTGGCTGTTCCGCGCCCTCAGGCGCCTGTCGCCGAACCTCGTCGTGTCCGGCATCCTCGTGGTCGCGAGGAAGCCGTGAAGATCCTCTACGTCCAGACGATCCGCCTGGACGAGCACACCTGCAAGACCTCGCGGCTCGAGATGATCGAGCGGCTCGCCGCCTTCGGCGCCGACGTCACCTTCGTTGCGGGATACGGCCGCCGGGCGGGCCTGCCCAGCCCCACCTACCGGCTCGTCCTGGTGCCGTTCGCGCCGGTGCCGGTGCTGGGCCACCTGCTCTTCAACCTCCGCGTGCAGGCGCGGGTGCTGGGCCTCCTGGCCCGAGAGCGCTTCGACCACGTGATCCTGGACCCCTACACGTTTCACTGCGCGTTCCCCCTGGACCTGGCCGCCCGGCTGGGGCTCTGCCGGACGCGCGTGGTGCTGGACGTGCGCTCCGGGATCTTCCACCGTCGGGTCCGCCCCGTCTCCGACCGGCTGGGGCGCGCGCTGATCCGCGTGGCGCTGGCCTATGCGCGGCGCGTGTTCTCCGGGTTCACGACGATCTCGCCGATGCTGCGCGAGCGGCTGGCGCGCGAGCACGGGATCCCGCCCGGCCGGATCGGGATCTGGCAGTCGGGGGTGTCACTCGGGCGCTTCGATCCTTCCCGGGTGTCTGCCGGCCGGGGGGCCGGCCTCGCCGGCAAGTTCGTGGTCATGCACCATGGCACGCTCGGCCTGGACCGCGGGCTGCCGGAGACCGTCGAGGCCATGCGGCTGCTGCGGCCGTCCTACCCGGACATCGTGCTGTACCTGCTGGGCGACGGCTCCGAGGAAGGGCGGCTCCGGACCCTGGTCCGGACCCACGGGCTCGACAACGTGCGGTTCGCTCCCACGGTGGATCACGAGCAGGTCCCGGTCCACATCCAGGGCTGCGACGTGGGCATCCTGCCGCTCCTCCCGACTCCCGTGATGCGCTCGTCGAGCCCCCTGAAGCTGCTCGAGTACCTTGCCATGGAGAAGCCGGTGATCGTGTCCCGGATCGAGGCCTTCACGGAGGTCCTGGCGGGCTACCCGGGCGCCGTGTTCCTCGACGCTGTCACTCCGGAGGCCATCGCTCGGGCGATCGAGACGGCGTACCGCGAGCGCCGGGCTCTGAGCCGGGCCGCAGTGGGGGGGCGGCGCCTCGTGAAGGAGCGCTTCACCTGGGAGCGCCAGGCGGAGGAGTTCTGGCGTTTCCTGGCCGGAGGCAGTCAGGAGTAGGGTGATGGACGGTCGTCGTCGATCCCCCGCCCGCCTCCCCCTGCTGGCCGCCGCCTGGCCCACCCTGGCGGTCCCGCTGCTGGGCCTGGCCGTGGTGGCCGCCATCGTGATGGGCGAGCTCGGACGGGTCACGATGGTCGTAGCCCTTGGGGGCGCGGTCCTCCTGGTCTGGGCCTGGCCGAAGGCCGGCGTCATCCTGCTGATGCTGGTCGTGTTCTTCGTGGACTGGGCGGTGGACGAGCTGGACCTCCTGCCGCGATACGCGACACTGGCCTCGGAGATCATCCTGCTCGTCCTGGGAGTGCGGGTGCTCCTCGGGATCATTGCTCGGCGCCGCATCGTGGGGACCGGCATCGACGGCCCCGTCATCCTCCTCCTGGTCCTGGCCCTGGGCTCCGCCGTGGCGCACGATATCCCCGCGTTCCGCGTGGCCCTCGGCCTGCGGGGGCTCTTCAAGTTCATGCTGATGTTCTACGTGCTCGTGAACCTCCGCCTGGGGGAGCGATTCTACCGGCGCGCCATCGCGCTCATGGTGGGCGTGGCCTTTCTCCAGATCCCGATCACCGTGTGGCAGTTCGCGGTCCTGGGACTACGCGACGACAGGGTGTCAGGAAGCCTGCGCTCCACCGGCATCCTGACCATCCTCCTCATCTTCGTCATCTGCCTCATGGTGGGGCTGTTCGTCCGCCACCGCCCTCGTCCGATCTACCTGCTCGCCACCTTCGGCCTGTTCTTCATGCCCGTCATCGGCGAGGCCAAGGGGTTCTTCTTCCTCCTGCCGCCCACCCTGCTTTTCCTCTTCCGGCGCGCCGTGCTGGCCTCCCCCATCCGCGCTGCCGGAGCGCTGGCCGTGATGGCGTTGCCCTTCTTCGCCGCGGCCGCTCTCTTCGGGAGCGTCGAGGGCAACGAGGAGATGCTCCCCGTCGTGCTCGAGCCCTCCCGCTTCTTCACGGACCAGAGCATCGGAGTGAGCGCCACCTCGCGGTTGGGCGAGATCCTCGTAAGCCACGCCGAGGTCAGCCGCTCCCCGGAGACTTTCCTGGTGGGATACGGGCTCGGGAGCCGGACCTTCGCGTTCGCGGATGTAGAGAAGTTCACGTCCGCCGTGCTGTACCACGCGCCGGTGGCGGGACGGATCTACGAACTGGGCTACCTCGGGACGGCGCTGTACTTCCTGATGCACTATCAGCTCCTGCGGCGCGCGGTGCGCCTGCGGCGAGTAGTGGCCGACCGGTTCTGGCGAGCCGTCTGCTTCGCCTTCCCGGGCGCTGTGTTCGCCTTTGTGGCGGGCATGGCCTACACCGAGGTGGCCGAGAAGCCCGTGGCGTTCGCCTTCTGGTTTCTTGCGGCGGCGGTGCACACGGCGGGAGCGAGCCGGCAGACGGCCCCGGCGCCGGCCCCGGTGGGGGCCGAGGCGGTGGCTCACCCGTGAAGCGCCGGGTGCTCTACCTCATGGTCTCCCTGGGCAATGCGGGTCCCGCGGCCCAGGTCGCCCACCTGGCGACCGGGCTGGACCGCGAGCGGTACGAGGCCCTGGTGTGCTGCTGCGACGCGGCCAGCACTCCCGCCGCGCCCGTTCTCCGACGGCTCCGGGACCACGGGGTGCCCGTCCACCGACTGGAGATGCGCGGGCCGCTCGACCTGCGCGGGCTCGGTCGCCTCGTCCGGCTCCTGCACCGGGAGCGGGTGGACATCCTCCACACGCGGCTGCCCCGCGCCAACTTCTACGGCAAGCTCGCCGGGCGCTGGGCGAGGGTCCCGCTCGTCGTGTCGAACATCTCGAGCATGTACTCCAACCACTTCCGGTCACTCCACGGGCGGATCCGCGGGCCCCTGTTCCGGTGGCTCGAGGAGACGACGGCAGCGCTCTCCGACGTGATCGTGACGAACTCGGACGGTGTGGCGCGAGACCTGGCGGCGCGGCGTCGGGCCGGACGCGTTCCCGTGTTGCGGATCCACAACGGCGTGGATAGCGACCGCTACAAGCAGGCCAGGGCCACGGGCGCGGCCACCCGCGAGGAGCTGGGGATCGGCTCGGAGCACCTCGTCGTGGGCACTGTCTGCCGCCTGGTGCCCCTCAAGCACGTGGACGACCTCCTCAGGGCCGCGGCCGTCGTCCGGCGCGACCGGCCGGGGCTCCGCCTCGTCGTCGTGGGAGACGGTCCGCAGCGGGCGGTCCTGGAGGCCGAGGCCGAGCGGCTCGGGCTCCGTGGCGCCGCGCGGTTCCTCGGCGAGCGTGCCGATATCCCCGAGCTACTCGCGGCCATGGACGTGTTCGTGCACCCCTCGGAGTCCGAAGGTCACCCCAACGCCGTGCTGGAGGCCATGGCTTCGGGCCTCCCCGTGATCGCGGCCGCCATCCCGGGGGTCGACGAACTGGTCCGGGACGGGGAGACGGGCGTGCTGGTGCCGCCTGGCGACCCGGCCGAGCTCGCCCGGGCGATCGGCGCCCTCCTGGACCGGCCGGACCTGGCGGGGGAACTCGGATTGGCGGGGCAGGCCCTGATCGCGCGGCAGTTCGACGTGACGACGATGGTGTGGCGGTTCGAGGAGGTCTATGAGCAGTACTTTCCCGGGCGACGGTAGCGCGTGGGCACCGGAGCCCGTGCGTGCCGGTGGCTGCGATCTCTCGCCCTCATCGTGGGCATCAACAGGCTCTTGGATCTCGTGAACTACGGCGTCCGGGCTGGCCTCACGCTCGCTTCACGTCTGCGGATACTCCAAGAGCTCCATCACCGTTCTGAGCCTTCTGCGTGAGGAAAGCGATGACCGAAATCGGCGAAACGGCCATGGTCCAGTACCGGGACGACCCCAAGGTCACGCTTCTCTACCCACCGAATCAGTCCTGGCCTGGAACGATGTGCAAGCCGAACGGCTCGCTCGCCTACCCCAATCTTGGCGGCGCGTTGCTCGACATGGGGGTCGAGGTGGTCGTGTACGACGCGTGTGTGGGCAACGAGTGCGACTCGTCCGATGACGCCTTCGGACACGTCGAAGAACTGCCGAGCGGTCTGCTGCGCACGGGCGTCCGCTCCCAGCGAATTCTCGAGGAAGTGGCCGACTCCGCGGTCGTCGGCCTGACGTCGATCTTCACGGACCAGGAAAGCATGGTTCTGGCGACGGCGAGGCTGATCAAGGGGGCCTACCCGAACATCATCCTCCTCGCCGGTGGCGTGAACGCCCGTCACCGGCTGGCGCAGTTCTTTGACGCTGGCGCAGACGTCGTCTGTCTGTCCGAGGCTGAGTCCACCATCCACCGGATCATCGACGGACTCCGCCGGAGGAGCCTCGACGTGAGTGAAGTCCCCGGGGTTGCGTACCGCTCCAACGGCCGAATCGTCGTCAACCGGATGACGCCCGGCGACGTCGTGTGGGACCTGGATCGCCTGCCGATGCCCGCGTGGCATCTGCTGCCGAACGAGCGGTATTGGGCGATCGGTCGGCCGCATGGGGGCCGATTCACGCCGGGCGAGCCGCTGCGCTATGCGTCGATGATGACCTCCCTGGGCTGTGTCTTCGCGTGCGCCTACTGCCATATCGCGGGCGAGACCGAGGGGAGCCTCGCCGGTCCCATCGGACGGTTCCGGGAGAAGTCCGACGAGCGAGCGCTCGACGAGCTCGCCGTTCTGCGCGGACTCGGGGTCAAACAGGTCTTCATCGAGGACGACACCCTCTTCGGCCACAAGCAGCGCGCGCTGCGGCTGCTTCGAAAGATCCGGGGCGCGGGGGTCGACATCCTCGACGTCAACGGCGTCAACCTCATCCATCTCTTCAGAGGCGCCGGGCCCGACCGCGAGGTGATCGAGGCGCTCGTTGAGGCGGGCTTCAAGGAGATCGTGCTTCCGTTCGAGTCCGGATCCCAGCGGATCGTCAAGAAGTACGCCACGAACAAGTGGGACATCGGGCGGAACGACGTGATCGAGCTCATCCGCGTGTGCAAGGAGTACGGCCTCGTGATCGCCGGCAACTACATGCTGGGCTACCCCGACGAGGTCCGGGAGGAGGTCGAGGAGACCATCGCCATGGCCGCCCGGCATCGCGCGGCCGGACTCGACTCGGCGAACTTCTTTCTCGTCATGCCG
>Ga0156334_1322_pt1 | contig 26037 bp, 24 predicted proteins | sample RifCSPlowO2_12_FD_107982 | JGI IMG/M metagenome (GOLD analysis project Ga0156334, IMG submission 107982) | Candidatus Rokubacteria bacterium RIFCSPLOWO2_12_FULL_71_19
TCATGGGGCGGACGCCCGGAGGCGCCCCGTCGAGTGTGCCACGGCTTCGGGCCGATCTGATAGGCTCGTGCGCGTGACGACGCGGCTCTCGGGCGGGGCCACGCCCCGGGGTGAGTCGTCAGCGGAGGGCGCGGATCACCAGGAAGACGCCGAGGACGGTGAGGAATCCCAGCACCGCCCGGTTGAAGGTGCGCTGGTTCATCCGGTCCTGCACGCGCAGCCCCAGCCAGAAGCCGCCAAGGGCGGCCGCGGTGGCGCCCACCGACAGCGCGGCCAGCCGCGGGGTCATCATCCCGGCCGCGGTCACGGCCACCAGCTGTGTGGCCTTGTAGACCACGAAGGACAGCGAGGTGGAGCGGACGAACTCGGTCTTGTCCATGCCGAGGGCGTAGAAGTAGATGAGCAGCAGCGTGCCGGGCACATTCGTCACCCCGCCGACGACCCCCGCCAGGAACCCGACGCCGGGGGAGAGCGCCCGCTCCCAGACCGGCGGCACGCGGGGCGAGAGCCCCGTCGCATTGATCGCCGCGAACACGAGCACGAAGCCGCCGAGGATCAGCAGGGCCTGGCGGTCGGCAATGGACCGGAGCAGATGCGTGCCGAGGAAGGTGCCGGCGATCCCGAAGGCATAGAGGAGGGCGTGACGCCGGAGCGTGGCGCCGAGCCCGGGCCGGCGCAGCGCCTGGATGGCGTCCATGACGAGGTTCGGCAGGATCAGCACCGCGATGGCCGACTTCACGTCCATGAACAGCGCCAGCACCGGGGTGGACAGCGTGGGGAAGCCGAAGGCCACGGCGCCCTTGACGAAGGCCGCGGCGAGGACCGCGAGGATGCTCACCAGCACCGCCGGGGCCCCGCTCGCTCCCGCCTCCGGCGTCACGCGGTGCGCGCCCCGTCGGCCGTCAGCGCGCGGTGCGGGTCCAGCAGGTCGCGGAGCCCGTCGCCGAAGCGGTCGATGCCGGGCGTCGACGGTGGCGCGGGCCTCAGCCGGCCGCTGGGCCATCCCGGGAAAGATGCTGTAGGCGTAGGGCTCGCCCCTGTTGACCGCGTGGTTGACGTCCCGGCGCGCGCGCGCCGCCATCCATCTGGAGGAAGGTGACGCGAAGGATCTTGGTGGCCGTCACCCGCGCCGGCCCCGAGGCCTTGATGGCAAGGATCTGGCCGGACGGCACAGCCCGGATGGGGCACTAATAGCACGGCCTTCCCGCCTTGGCCAGGCAGCATCGCGCTCCCGGGCGGGCGGACCCCGGCTCCCGGGTTCGCGTGGACATGGCGCGGGCAAGCTGTCAGGGATGCACCGGACGGGCACAGGCAGTTGACCGCCCCCCGCCTGCGGGTAAGCTCGGCTCACGCTGCACCGCCGCAGTGAACCGGCCCCGCCGCTCGGAGGCCCGGGATGAAGTGCCCGCGCTGCCACGCACAGAACGACCCGAGATCTCGCTTCTGCGAGGAGTGCGGCGCCCGTCTGGAGCTGACGTGCCCCGGCTGCGGCCAACCCGTCGGCGTGGGCAAGAAGTTCTGCCGGACCTGCGGAGTGGCGCTGGCCACGGAGCCGGGCCCCGTCACCTCGCCCGCCGTCTACACCCCCAAGCACCTCGCCGAGAGGATCCTGACCTCCCGGAGCGCCCTCGAGGGGGAGCGCAAGCAGGTCACGGTCCTGTTCGCCGACCTCAAGGGCTCGATGGAGCTCCTGGCCGACCGCGATCCCGAGGAGGCGCGCAAGATCCTCGATCCGGTGCTCGAACGCATGATGGAGGCCGTCCACCGCTATGAAGGCACGGTGAATCAGGTGTGGTGGCCGTCTTCGAGGATCTCCACTGGATCGACGCCGACACGCAGGCCTTCCTCGACCGGCTGACCGAGAGCCTTCCCACCTCCCGTCTGCTGCTCGCCGTGAACTACCGCCCCGAGTACCGGCACGGCTGGGGAGCGAAACCCTACTGCACGCAGATCACCATCGATCCGCTTCCCGACGAGAGCTCGGAGGAGCTCCTGCGCGCCCTGCTCGGGAGCGGGCCGGACCTCCAGCCGCTCAAGCGACTCCTCGTGGAACGGACCGAGGGCAACCCGTTCTTCCTCGAGGAGTGCGTCCGCACCCTGGTGGAAACCGGCGCCCTCCAGGGCGCCGCCGGCGCCTATCGCCTCGCGCAGGACGTCGGCCACGTCCAGGTGCCCCCCACGGTCCGCGCGGTCCTTGCCGCCCGGATCGACCGGCTTCCGCCCGGCAACAAGCGCGTGCTCCAGGCCGCCTCCGCCATCGGCAAGGAGGTCCCGCTCGCGCTTCTGCAGCCGGTCGCCGGCCTGTCCGAGGAGGAGCTGGGACAGGTCCTCAAGCGGCTCCAGACAGGCGAGTTCCTCGACGAAGCCCGGCTGTACCCCGAGATCGAGTACAGTTTCAGGCACGCGCTGACGCTCGACGTCGCGTTCGGAAGCCTCGTGCGTGAGCGTCGCCGGGAGCTCGACGCCCGCATCGTCGAGACCATCGAGCGCCTCGATCCCGATCCATCCGCCAGGCAGGTCGAACGGCTGGCGCATCACTCGTTTCGCGGCGAGGTGTGGGACAAGGCGCTCCGCTACAGCAGCGAGGCGGGAGCCCGGGCGTTCGCGCGGTCGGCCCACGAGGAGGCGCTCCACCATGTGGATCGGGCCCTGGAGGCGCTGGCGCAGCTCGCCGACGCGCCAGAGCAGAAGACGCTGGAGCTGGAGCTCGTGACCCAGCGAGCCGCGGCACTGCGCGCGCTCCGCGGCTACGCCGCGCCCGAGGTCGAGAAGGTCTATCTCAGGGCCCGCGAGCTCTGCCGGGACGTGGGGGACACGCCGGACCGGTTCAGAATCGAATGGCAACAGATGCAGTTCTTCCTCGTCCGGGGCGATCTGGGCACGGCCAGCGAGCTGGCGGGGAGCCTGCTGGAGTCCGCGGAGCGCCGCCAGGACAGAGGGCTGCTGATCGACGCGCATCTGGCCAACGGCATGACGCGGTTCCACCTGGCCGACTTCGCCGCGGCCCGCGATCACCTGGAACGCGGGGTCGCCCTCTACCGCCCGGAGGCGGACCGGCCGAACTTCTTCACCCACGGCCAGGATCCGGGTGTCTTCTGCCTCGCGTACCTGGCCTGGGCCCTCTGGTTCCTGGGATACCCCGACCAGGCCAGGGCGCGCGCGGAGATGGCCGTGGGGATCGCGCAACAGAAGGCGCACCCCTTCAGTCATGTCTCGGCGCTCACCTTTGCCGCGCGCGTCTATCAGTGTCGCCGCGACCTCGAGAAGGTCAGGCGGGTGGCCGAGGAGATCGTCTCGCTGTCGCGGGACCGGGGCTTCGCGTATTACGAGGCACTCGGCCACATTCACCGGGGCTGGGCGGTGGTCCTCATGGAGGGGGACGAGGCCGGGTGCGCGCAGCTGCTCGACGGCTACACGGCGCTGGAGGGGACGGGCACGGTCCTCGGACTGCGAGGCGCGCTGGTACAGCTGGCGGAGGCCTGCCAGCGGCTCGGTCGCGTGGACCGGGCGCTCTGGGCGCTGGACAGGGCGGAGACCCAGGAGCAAGGGAGGGGTACGCAGTGCTGGGAGGCGGAACTGGCGAGGCTCCGGGCGGAGCTGGTCGCAGAGGGCGCGGACCGCTGGCATCGGGCGGCGCTGGAGACGGCGCGCCGCCAGCGAGCCAGGTCGCTGGAGCCTCGGGCGGCCTTGAGCCACGCGAAGGCGCTCCGTGCTCGAGGTCGCCGCGGCGAGGCGTGCGAGCTGCTGGCCGGGGTCGTCGGCGCCTTCACGGAGGGCGCCGAGACCGTCGAGCTTCGCGAGGCGCGAACGTTCCTGAGCGCGGGAGGCGGATGACATGGGTCTTGTGAATCGGGACGATCCAGTGGCGAAGGGACCCGTCACGCGGTGCCTGGACCTGCTCTCCGTCAGAGCCGACGCGCGGGCGCGGCTCGGCGAGCTCCGGAAGGCGATCGTCGGCCTCCGGCGCGCGCAGTTTCGCGGGCTCGAGCAGGTCTTCGGCCGGTACCTGTTCAAGGACTTCTACAGCGCCAGCCAGATCAAGCGGGTCACGGAGTACCTGAAGACCTACTGGTTCGACGAGAAGACAGGCTGGTGGCCGGCCTGCCAGCCCATCGCGCCGATCTACGCGCAGGGCTTGCTCCGGGGGTTGGATGCCGCCCTGGCTCCACGCGAGGGTCAGCCGCTCCCGTTCGATTCGTACTGGATCATCGGCCACGGTCGGGTGGAGATGCTCACCCTCGTGAACCCCAGGCAGGTAACGCTGCTGATCGCCACGCCGCCGCCCGTGGAACTGGCCCCCTCGGGCATCTGGGGCGAGTCCTCCGAGGCGTGGGTCACCGCGCGGCGAGCCGGGGTGACCACCGACGAGGTCGACCCGGTGACCGGCAAGAGCACCCGTGGCGACACCAGTCTCCGGGTGCGCACGTTCAGGATCCAGACCCGCAAGCCCACGCGATCCTGAAGGAGCCCCGGGGTCGTTGCTGCAGGCGGGGCGATCCGGCTCGATCCAGCCCCGGCGCTCCCAGCCTGCCCGGGCGCCGCGAAGCCCGTTGCCTCGGGGCGCCGGAAGCCCTATGGTAGCGGGCATGATTGCCAAGTTCGTCACTCTTCCCGAGATCCGACAGGCCGCCCGGCGACGCCTTCCCCGCGAGGTGTACAACTTCGGCGCCGGCGGCGCCGAGACCGAGACCACGCTCCGGCGCAACCGGCGGGCGCTCTCGCGCCTGGCCATCCGCCAGCAGATCCTCGTGGACGCCCGCGAGATCGACCTCGAGACCACGCTGCTCGACGTCCCGCTCTCCTGGCCCGTGGCCGTGGCGCCCATGGGCGGGCTCGTCCTGTTCCACCCCGAGGGCGATGTGGAGATGGCGCGCGGGGCGGGGCGAGCGGACACGCTCCAGTTCCTGTCCGGCGCCACCGGCTGGCCCGTGGAGGAGGTGGCCGCCGCCAACCCGGGTCCGAAGATGTTCCAGCTCTACCACCACGGCGATCGGGGCTGGGTCGCCGATCTGCTGGCCCGCGTGGAGGCCTCCGGCTACCTCGCTGTCTGCCTCACGGTGGACGTCCAGGTCTACGGGCGCCGCGAGCGCGACATCGTCGCCCGCTGGGATCCCCGCGCCGCCATGTCCTCGGCACCGAACCCGCGCGGCCCTGATCCCGACTACCAGGCGCGGCTCACCTGGGACGACGTGGCGTGGCTCAAGAAGACGACGCGGCTGCCCATCGGGCTCAAGGGGATCATGACTGCCGAGGATGCCAGGCGGGCCGTCGAGGCCGGCGTCGGGCTCATCTGGGTCTCCAACCACGGCGGCCGCCAGCTCGACCAGACCCAGGCCTCCGTCGAGGCGCTCCCCGCCGTCGTCGGGGCCGTGGCTGGCCGCGCCGACATCGTGGTGGACGGCGGCTTCTCGCGCGGCACCGACGTCATCAAGGGGCTCGCGCTGGGCGCGAAGGCGGTGGCCATCGGGCGCACCGTCCTCTGGGGGCTCGGCGCCGATGGCGCCGACGGCGTCGCCTGCGCGCTCGGCATCCTGCGCGCCGAGCTGCGGACCTCGCTGGCCCTCTGCGGCCGGACCAGCGTCAAGGGGCTCTCCCCCGACCTCCTCCTCCGCGTGGACTAGCAGGCTGCTGAAAAAGGCCCATCTGCTTCGTTGGCGCCCTCGGCCGCACGCTCAACGTACAGCGAGTACGCCTCGCGTGCGACCGTCGGGCGCCGCCTCGCATCTGGGCCTTTTTGAGCAGCCCTCAGGGTTCTTCCGCAGGCTCCTAGGGCGACTGGGGGCGCCGGGCACGGGAGGCGGCGGGCTCGCCCGCTGACGCCTCCGGGCGGCGATCCCGCCGCCCGGCATCCGCCGCGAGGCGCTCGTCCTGCTTGGCCCGGAGCGCCCGCACCAGCTCCTGGTAGGACGACTTCTGGATGACCCGGTCGAACTGCGTCCGGTAATTGCCGATGAGGCTGATGCCCTCGATGGAGACGTCGTAGGCGAGCCAGCGGCCGCTGGCCTGCCGCATCCGGTAGTCGATGGGAATCTCCGTGCCCTGCTTCGTGACGATGCGGGTGCGCACGACCGCCACGTCGCTCTCGGTCGCCTCCCCGAGGAAGGCGATCTTCTCCCCCGAGTAGGCCTCGATCTTCGAGATGTACGACTGCTCCAGCAGCCCGCCGAAGAGGCCCACGAACTCCTCCTGCTCCTGGGGCGTGCGGGCCTGCCAGTGGCGTGCGAGGCTGCGCCGCGTGATCTCCGTGAAGTCGAAGATCTCGCTGGCCACCTGGCGGATGGCCGTCCGGCGCTCGCGCAGCCGGCTCTCCTTCTTGAGCTCGGGATCCTCCAGGATCTTGAGCACCCGGTTCACCTGCACCTGGAGCTGGTCGGATGGCGCGCCCGCCCATGTGGGCGAGGCCCCGCAGCAGAGCAGCCCCACTGCGGCGGCGACGAGAAGACATGGGCTCCGCATCATCGGTCCCCCTCCGAACTCGATCAACGGTGCGCGACCGCGATGCCGGCGGCCCCCATCTCGATCAGGCGGCCGCCCTGGGCGATGGGCCGGAACTGCGCGAGGAGCTCATCGCGGCTCGTCCCCGGCGGGTAGAAGTACGTGGCGCGCTCGGCGCTGAGCGCGCTCGAGGCGATGACCCGGTCGGCGAACGGCACGCCCGTCATCCGCTGCGCCAGGAGCCACGAGACGCCGGGGCCGAGCTTGAAGCCCGTGCCGCAGCCGCTGCCCGCGTAGAAGACCGCGCCCCCCGTCCCGGGCACCTCGCCCTCGAAGGGCAGCTCCTCGGGGTTCATGTAGTAGGCGCCGCCCGGGATCTCGGCCGGGTTGCGCCCGAGGTGCACGCCCTGCGAGCTGAGCACCGGGAAGTGCGGCATGGCCGCGAGCAGCGAGTCGATCATCACCTGGTCCAGCCCCACCCGCATGCCGCTGAGGACGCCGCCCGCGGGTCGGTAGTCGTCGGGCTGCAGCTCGCGGTGGTGGGTGCCGAAGATGAGGCCGTCCCCCTCGGGACGGAAGTAGACGTCGCGCCAGTGGGAGATGACCGGCGCATCGGTCATCTCCACCTCCCGGTGCGCGCCCGGGGGGCCCACCCGGTAGCTCCGCTGGGCGAAGTCGTTGTCGGGCGAGTTGCGGATGAAGGGGATCTGGTGGAAGGAGGTGAAGGTGGGCATCTCCCAGCCCGCGGCCGCCCGCACCAGCGCGCCGTTGCCCCGCCCCGCCGCCAGCACGATCCGGTCGCCGCGCACGGTCTCCCGCGCCACCACCTCGCGCTCCCCGCGCTGCTGGGACCAGCGCTCGAGCACGAGGCCGGTGACCCGCTCGCCCTCCCGCAGGAACTCGGTCACCGTGGAGTAGAGGCTCACGCAGACGCCGGCCTCGAGGCAAGCCGTGAGGAAGCCGTCGAGGGCCGCGCTCCCGTCGGCGAAGCCGCCCGCCTCGTCGGCCAGCACGTGGGTGGAGTCGTCCACGTCCATGATCTTTCGCAGGTTCTCCCTGCGGCCGGCGGGCTGCGCGTCGAGGTACTCGCGGATCGGGACGATCCGGAGCGCGCCGCCGGCGCCCCCGGTGATGTGGGCGAGCTCGCCGAGTATCCCCGGGACGGCCCCCGCCGAGACGAATCGCCCCCAGCCGGTCGGGACGAAGCCGAGGGACATGGGCCCGCTCAATCCGAGCCGCGCCGTGGGATCGCGGAAGATCTCCCGCGCGAAGGCAGCCACCCGCAGCACGTCGAGGTCGGAATAGGCGATGCGGATGATCCCGCCGGTGTTGACAGTGATGCACTCTCCGGGGATGCCGTTGTCCTCCACGACGAGGACGCGGGCGCGGTGGCGCTGCGCGAGGAAATAGGCCGCCGGGAGCCCGTAGATCCCCGCCCCCACCACGATGACGTCCCACACTTCCGCGGGCAGCCGCGCGGCGCGTCCCTGGAAGAGCTGGCCGGCGGACATGGTCTCCCGCCCCTCCCGTCCTCTCACTCGATGGCCCCCGCAGCGCGCAGCCGCCGGAGCGCCGCAGCGTCCAGACCCGCCCGGCGCAGCAGCTCCTCGGTGTGCTCGCCGAGCTGCGGGGCCCTCGCCGGGGGCACCTTGTCCTGCCCCTCGACCTCGATGGGGCTCATGACCGTGCGCAGGCCCGGGGCGCCGACGCCCTCGAGGGGGACGAAGGTCCCCGTGGCCGCCATCTGCTCGTCGTCGCGGAGGTCCTCCACGCGGTTGATGGCGCCGAAGGGGATGCCGTGGGCCTCCAGCGCCGGCCGCCACTGGGCCCAGTCGCGCTCGGCGAACACCGCGTCGAGGATCGCGACCAGGGCCGGCGAGTGGGCGTGCCGGTCCGCCGCCGTGGCGAAGCGCGCGTCGGCCGGAAGGTCGGGCCGGCCCAGGGCCTGGGCGAAGGGCTCCCAGTCCTTTTCCTCGCGCAGCATCGTCAGCGAGAACCAGCGCCCGTCCCGGCACTGATAGAAGTTGATGAGGGCATTGAGCGCCCGGTCGCGCGGCGGCCGCTCCACGAAGGTGGCCCCGGCGAGCATGGCCTGGATGATCACCGAGTTGGCCCAGGCGCCGTTGGCCATCAGCGAGGTGGAGACCTTGGCGCCGCGACCCGTGCGCTCGCGCTGGAAGAGCCCCAGCATGATGGCGCCGAAGAGGGCCACGGAGGTCGGGTGGTCGCCCATGCCGGGCATCGAGGAGGCGGGCGGCCCGTTGACCTGTCGCACCAGGTCCATCATCCCCGAGCGCGCCCACCAGGCGTTGACGTCGAAGCCGGGCTTGTTGGCCTCCTCCCCCACCTCACCGTATCCGGTGAGCGAGGCGTAGACGAGCCGCGGGTTCACGGCGGCGAGATCCTCCCACGTGAGGCGGAGCCGCCCCAGCACCTCGGGCGGGAAGTTGGTCAGGTACACGTCGGCGCGGGCCACGACCTTGAGCAGGGCCTCGCGCCCCTGCGGGACCTTGAGGTCCAGCGCCAGGCTCTTCTTGTTCCGCGAGTCGAGGAGCCACGGGTAGTTGTGCTCGGAGAGGGGCATGCCGGGGATCCTGACGAGGTCGCGGTACGGGTCACCCCCGCGCAGCGGCTCGACCTTGATCACCTCGGCGCCGAAATCGCCCATGATGGTGGCCGCGGCGGGGCCGGCGATGAAGCTCCCCACGTCGAGGACCGTGATGCCGTCGAGGATGCGTCCGGCCATGCCCCTGGGCTCCTCCGAGCCGGTCTCGTGCGGAAACGTGGCCGCGAGTGTAGCAGCGCGGCTGCGCCCCATCAAGCCGCGCCGTGACCGAGGAGCGCGCGCGGGCTCAGCCGCCGGTCTCGCCGTTCACCAGCCGCGCCAGCCGGTCGAGCATCCGGTGGGCGTGGGTTCCGGCCCAGAAGATGCGCGCGCAGCGCGGGCAGGCCATGAACTCGGCGTGGGTGGCGAAGACGTGCTCGGGGACGAGGCCGCGCAGCGTGTCCCTGGCGCGGGGCTCGAGCCTCGCATTGCACTCGAGGCAGCGCGTGAGCCAGTCGGCCTCCCGGGGCCGGAGCCCCAGCCGCCGGACGGCCTCCCGGATCTGCTCGTCGAGCCGCTCCTCGGTGATGAGGCACTCGCGGGGCTGGGCCAGCCGCGCCAGCATGCGGTCCCGGGTGACGAGCACCCGCTCCTCGGCCAGCGCCAGATCGAGGAGCCGCCGGTCGCCGGTCTCTCCCGGGTAGAGCGTGTCGTAGCCCATGGCCCGGAGCCAGCGCGCCAGCCGGCCGAGCATGGTGTCCACCACGAAGCGCTGATCCATCACGCGCTCTCCCCGCTCCTCGCGGAGGCGTCAGCGGGTGGCGGCCAGTCCAGCACGCTGGCGGGACGGGCTCACGCGCGCTCCGGACCCAGTCCGAGGAAGAGACTGGCCGTGACGCACTGGGCCAGCTGCTCCACGCGCTCCGGGGCCGCCGTTCCCAGCTGCCCGTCCAGCAGCAGGGCCGAGAGGCCATGCACGGCGGCCCAGGCCGAGACCGCCAGCTCCGCGGGATCGCCCGGACGCGCCAGCCCGGCTCGCTGGCAGTCGGTGAGGGCGCCCACGAGCAGGCCCAGGGTCTCCTCGGCCGCATCCCGCAGGCCAGGGTGCGCGGCCTTGTCGGCGGTCTCGCGCCCGAACATCACCCGGAAGTGGGCGGGGTGACTCACCGCGAATCCCACGTAGCTGAGCCCGAGGGCCCGGAAGCGCCCGAGCGGGTCGCCGGCATGCGCGACCGTGGCCCGGCGCATGGTCTCGGTCAAGGCCCGGAACCCTTCCTCGGCCACCGCCGCGAGCAGCGCCCGCTTGTCGGCGAAGTGGCGGTACGGGGCGGCCTGGGACACCCCCGCCAGCCGGGCCGCCGCCCGCAGCGTCAAGGCCTCCGCCCCTGCCGTCTGCACGAGCTCCCGCGCGGCCTCCAGCAGCGCCCGGCGCAGGTCGCCATGGTGGTAGCTCTTGCGCCCGCGCGCTGAGCGCGGCCGTCCCGGGCGCTTCCTCATGGGGGGTCCTCCTCGGCGAGGAGGCTACACGTGAGTGTTGACGGAGTCAACATTTTATGTTAACCATGTCATCATCAGGTCGAGGAGGCGCGGGGCATGACGACGAGGGGGCGCGCGGGCATGGTGGGGATTCTCGCGGGATTCGGGCCGTGGATCGTGTACTGGGCGCTGTCCGGCGCCGGGCTCACCCGCGGCGGGGTGGCCGCCGCGCTGGTCGGCGCCTTGGCGCTCTGCGCCTGGCATCTGCGCCACAGCCGGGTCAGACCCATCGAGCTCACCGCCGCGGCCTTCTTCGCGGTCCACGCCATCGTCACCATCGGGCTGGGATCCCCGGTTGTCCAGCGCTACGACGCCGCGCTCGCGAGCGCGACGCTCGGCGCCATGGCCTGGGGCACGCTCCTCTTCCGCTCGCCCTTCACCGCTCTCTACGCGCGGGAGCAGTGGCCGCGGGAGTACTGGGAGGCGCCGCTCTTCCGGCGCACGAACGTGCTCCTCTCCGCGCTCTGGGGCGCCATCTTCACGGCCAATGCGCTCCTGGGGCTGGCCGCTCTCCGCTGGCCGGGCGCGCGACTGATGCTGGTGGCCGTCCTGCCTCAGCTCCTCATCGCGGCCGGCGTGGTGAGCTCCATCGTGTTCCCCCGCTGGTACCCGCGGCGGCGCGCGGCCCGCGAGATCGCCCAGCGCGACCCGTACCCGTGGCCGGCCCCGGGGTTCGCCCCCGACGGGCGCGCGGAGGGCGGGCGCCACGACGTGATCGTCGTCGGGTCGGGCATCGGCGGACTCACGGCCGGGGCGCTCCTGGCCCGGCGCGGCCTCAGGGTGCTGGTGCTCGAGCAGCACTACCTGGCTGGCGGCTTCTGCACCTCGTGGCCACGCCACGTCCGGGTGGGTGACCGCCGGTTGCGGTACATCTTCGACGCCGGGGTGCACGACGTCAGCGGGCTGGGGGAGCGCGGAGCCGTGCGCCACCTGCTCCGACAGCTGGCCCTCGAGGACAGGCTCGCGTGGGGCCGGATGAGCCACGAGTACGTGCTGCCGGACCTCAGGGTGAGGGTCCCGGACCGCGTGGACGATCTGGTGGCGGTGCTCGGCGCCCATTTCCCGGCGGAGCGCGCGGGCCTGGGCGCCTTCTTCGCGGAGATGCAGGCGGTGTACCGCGAGCTCTACGCCGACGCGCATCTCACCGGCGGCGTGCCGACCCCCCCGCTCACGGTGGAGGCCATGCTGGCCTACCCGGCCCTGCACCCGCACGCCTTCCGCTGGATGCACGTTCCCTTCGGTGGAATGCTGGACGCGCACTTCCGCGACGTGCGCCTGAAGCAATTCCTCTCGGCGCTCTCGGGCTATCTCAGCGACGACCCGGCGGCGCTCAGCGTCGGCGCCATGGCGCCGATCTTCGGTTACTACTTCGACGGGGGCTACTACCCCCTGGGCGGCTCCCAGGCGCTGGCCGACGCCCTGGCGGGCGTCATCCGGGCGCATGGAGGCGAGCTGCGCCTCCGGACGGCGGTGCGGCGGATCGTGGTGGAGAACGGCCGAGTGGTGGGCGTCATCTCCGGTGACGGCCGACTGGACCACGCCCCGGCCGTCGTCGCCAACGCGGATGTCCGCCGGACATTCCTGGACCTCGTGGGCCGCGAGCACCTGCCCCGCGACTTTACCCGGCACGTGGAGGGGCTCCGGCCATCGACCTCGGCGTTCGTGGTGTTCCTGGGCGTCGACTACGTGCCCGACGTCGCGCCCATCACCATGCTCGCGGCCGGCGCGCAGTGGCTCGGCATCGCCATCCCCTCGAAGGTCGATCCCTCACTGGCGCCTCCGGGCCACAGCAGCGTGAGCCTGCTGACGCTCATGCCGGCCGCCGCCGCCGGGGAGTGGAGCCGCAAGGTCCCGGGCTATGCGAAAAGGAAGCGGAGTCTTGGGGACACCCTCATCGCCCGCGCCGAGCAGGCGCTGCCCGGGCTGCGCGAGCGCATCGTCTACCGCCAGGAGGGCAGCCCGGCCACCTTCGCGCGCTACGCGTGGACGACGGGCGGGGCCATCTACGGCGCAGGCGTCGGGCAGTGGCAGCCGCCGGTCAAGTCGCCGGTGGAGGGGCTCGTTCTTGCCGGGGCGGGTGTGTTCCCCGGAGCGGGGATCGAGGCTGTCGTGATCTCGGGCACCCTGGCCGCCGAGGCGATCTGCCCCGTGTCCGGGAGGGCGACCGAGGCGGCCAGGCGGCCCGTCAGAGCGGCCTGATCGCGGGCCGGGATCCCCCCTGGCAGTTTGCGAAAAGCTGCGCAGGCTGCTCAAAAAGGTCCAGATGCAAGGCGGCGCCCGATGGCCGCACGCGAGGCGTACTCTGCTTGGCGAGCCGAGCCGGAGGCGAGGCGAGCGGATCCGGAGATCCGGGCGAGCGTGAGCGAGCCACGTTGAGCGTGCGGGCGAGGGCGCCAACGACGCAGATGGGCCTTTTTCAGCAGCCTGCTACGCGGTGGCGCCGAGGCGGACCAGGGCCCAGCCGACCGCGCGGAGATCGCCATCGATGTCGGTGCGCCGCCGGTCCAGCTGGCGCCGCTCGCCGCGCCCGCCGGGCGGAGCGGCCTGAGCGCCCCGCCGACTGCCCTCACGGCGATCGTACAGGACCTGGATGTCGGGCTCATCGGCCAAGTGCCGTTCCACGAGCTGGAACTGCTCCGGCGCGCCCCGAGAGACGATATACATCACGCGGGAACTCGCAGATCCGGTGGGAGGGGGCGGCTGGCGGTTCTGGCCCGCAGCGGCGCCACTCGGCGGCCGCCTGTCCTCGCGCCGGCGCTCCAGGACCACCTCGACGTCCTCGCCCGACAGCTCCTGCGCCAGCTCCTCCCTGACCTCGGGCCGATCCGGCGGGATCACCACGGTGAAGCGGGGCGCGTCCTCCGCAGACTGCGCGACCATGGTCGCCTCTGGCGCGCCTATGCCGTCCCGGAGAGACGGAAAGCGGAGCCCTGACCCGCCTCGAGCGCACCCGCCTCGCAGGAAATCCACAAGAACCCCTGGGAGCGGAGGTCGTCACTACGCTCGGGTCCGCGGCGCCGGTCGAGCTGGCGGCGGTCCATCTCCCGCATCTGAGACCGCCGGCGCCGGCGCCCCTTCCTTCTGTCGACCAGGACGGCGATGCCGCCATCGCCATGGAACTGCCGCGTCAGGCGCGCGAGCAGCTCGGCGTTGTAGCGCTCCACGACGATCATATGTCGGGCCATGGGCCCCCTTCCTCTCCATCCCCGGCGCGGGCCATCACCCGCTCCGGGGCACCATGCCGGCCTCAGCGAATACCCCGACCATCTACAGAAAGCAGGAACGGTGCCAGCCTCCCTCAGGGCATTATTTTTCCCTGTTTACTGAGCATCAGTCTTCGCGGGAGTCGGAACCGTCAAGTTCTCCGACACCGGACGGAGAGCCGGAAGTGGCATGGCCTGATTGAGCAGATCAGGCCCTAGGGCGAGGCGGATGCCGGGCTCACACCGAGAAGACCGAGGATCGCCAGACGCGCGCTCTCGGCACATGCCGAGGCCCCTCCCCACCCCTGGGGCTTCACGCCGTCGCCCACATGCCAGAGCCCCTCGATGGGCGTTCGCTGCGGCAGATCATGCCCTGCGCAGGCGCGCTGTGCCGGCCAGCTCCCCTGCATCACGTGGACAGCCAGCACCCGCCCCGCCTCCGCGAAGCCGGGTATCTCCGCGGCGAGATCCGCCTTCATCAGCCGGATGGTCTCCGCGGCGTCGAAGGCGCCCAGCGAGGGTCGCGGCACGCCGAAGGCCACGTAGAACGGCTCGCCGCCCGGGGTCAGCTCCGGGCAGAGCTGGCCGAGATTTGCGAGGTTGCAGACTCGCTGCGCCCCGACCAAGGTCAGAAGCCCGGGGGCCGAGACCAGCGGCCGCCGGGCCGTGAAGTACAGGGCGACATTGGCGGCGGGGCCAAGGCTGCGCTCGACCCGCTCGCGGTAGTCCCGGGGCACCGCGCTCTCGTCCAGGAGCGCCAGGGTCTCCCGCGGGCCCGCATTGCTCACGATCGCCGACACCGGGATCTCGACCGCACGTCCCTCTCGCCGACACACCGCCCCGGCCACCGCGCCGCCGCGCACGAGGATCCGCTCCACCGCGCTCCCGGTCCAGACGGCGCCGCCACCGGCCTCGATGGCGCGGGCCAGGGGCTCCACCAGCCCGAGGCAGCCGCGCGGGGCGAAGCCGAAGCGCTTGAACCCCCCGCGCACCATGAAGTGCTCGAAGAAGACGCGCGCGGAAATCTCGTCGGCGTTCACGGCGAAGATCGAGGCGGCCAGCGACTGGAAGATCCCGTGCAGCACCGCGTGCTCCGTGTACCCGCGGAGCCAGTCGCCGAGCGACGGCCCGCCCTCCACCGGCGGGCGGCCCACCTCCTCCCGGATAGCCGCGAGCATCCGCGCCCCGCGCTGGACGAACATCTCGAAGATCTGCAGCCACCCGCCGCCGAAGCTCCGGTCCTTCCCGCCGATCCTGAACACGACGGCCGGGTCCGGCCGCCGCACCTCGAACGGCGCTCCGATGGCCCGGAACGTCTCCTCGAGCACGCCGCCGCACTCGACGGCCACCGCCCCGGTGCTTACGCGGAAGCCGTCCACGTCCAGCGAGGAGAAGCGCCCCCCGACGCGATCGCGCGCCTCGATCACGAGGGGGGCGAGGCCCGCTGCGGCCAGGCGGGCGGCCGCCGCGAGTCCTCCTATCCCGGCTCCTATCACCACGCAGTCGAAGCGCTGTGCCATATGACTAGCCGGTCGGTAGAATCGCCCGGTACAGCCTGCTGCGCAATGAGCCGATGCTCACAGAAAAATGATGATTGTGAGGCATTTACCGTCGTCACGAACTGGAGTCTAGTAGCCTCGCCCGACCAGCGGGCAAGGGAATTCGAACCATGGGTCAACCCCTCGCCAAGTGGACCGACCGCGGCGCCGCCCGCCGGCACATCCGGAGCTTCCGGCTGGAGATCATCCTGCAGAGCGCGGCGCGCTGCTTCAACCGCAAGGGCTATCACGCCACCAAGATGGGGGACATCGCCCGCGAGCTGGGCGTGAGCAAGGCCGCGCTCTACTACTACGTCGAGAGCAAGGAGGACATCATCTTCCAGTGCGAGGCCGCCGCCCTCGACCTGGCGATGGAGGGCATCCGGATCGCGGAGGGGCTATCGGAGCCCGACGACGTCAAGCTCTACGTCGCCCTCCGTCACTTCATCGAGGGCATGACGGACAGGCTCAATGGCTGCGTCGTGCTCACCGAGGGCATGCTCTCCCCCGGGCCCTACCGCGACCTCGTCCGACGGCGGGACGACTACGAGCGCCGGCTCCGGAAGCTCGTCGAGGCGGGGGTCGCCTCGGGGGCCTTCGCGCCCTGCGACCCCAAGATGGTCGTGCTCGCGATGCTGGGCGCCATGAACTGGATTCCCCGGTGGTACTCGCCCGACGGCGAGCGCAACCCCACGGAGATCGGCGAGACCTTCGCGCGCTACCTGGTGCGCGGCCTCGGCCAAGGAGGCTTCCATGAGCACGGATCGGCTGTTTGACCGGTACCTGGAGGGCGAGCGCCCCGCCGACTACCGGACGCTCTCGGGCATCGAGCTGCCGCCCTTCCTCGCCGACCGTCCGTCGGGGGCGGGCGAGCGCCCCGGCGAGTACCCCTTCACCCGCGGGATCCACGCGGAGATGTACCGGAAGCGCCTCTGGACGCGGCGCCAGCAGTCGGGCTACGGCACGCCGCGCGAGTCCAACGAGCGGCTCCACTACCTGCTCCGCCAGGGCGCCACGGGACTGAACATCGACACCGACATGGCCACCAAGCTCGGCGCCGATCCGGACCACCCGCTCTTCGAGGGCGAGATCGGGCGCCAGGGTACCTCCATCGCCACCCTGGAGGACATGGCGGAGCTCTTCGACGGCATCCCGCTGGACAAGGTCTCCAGCACCCTCATCGTCCAGCCCCCCGCCTCCGCCCCCTTCCTGGCCATGTATCTGGCCGTCGCGCGGCGGCGGGGCATCCCGCCCTCCGCCCTCATCGGCACCATCATGAACTGCGCCCTCACGCAGCTCTCCGGGGCGACGCTCCAGGCCAACACGCACTTCTTCCCCATCGAGTTCAGCGTGCGCGTGGGGCTGGACGTCATGGAGTACTGCACGCGCGAGCTGCGCCGGTGGAACATCGTCAACGTCAACGCCTACAACATGCGCGAGACGGGGATCAACGCCGTCCAGGAGGCGGCCTTCGCGCTCGCGCTGGCCCTGGAATACGCCGAGCGGCTGGTGGCGCGCGGGCTCCCCGTGGACGCCTTCGCCCAGCGGATGGCCTTCTTCACCGCCGCCCACCTGGACCTCTTCGAGGAGGTGGCCAAGCTCCGCGCCATGCGCCGGATCTGGGCCCGGCTCATGCGGGAGCGCCTGGGCGCGACGGAGGACCGCTCGTGCTGGTTCCGCACGGCCATCCAGACGGCGGCCTTGCCGCTCACGGCCCAGGAGCCGCTGAACAACATCGTGCGCGCGGCCATCCAGACGCTGGCGGCGGTGCTGGGCGGCAGCCAGTCCATCCACACGACCTCCTACGACGAGGCCTACGCGCTGCCCTCCGAGGCCTCTCACCGCCTCTCCATCCGGACCCAGCAAGTGATCGGGTTCGAGACCAACGTGGTCAAGACCGCCGACCCGCTGGGCGGCTCCCATCTGGTGGAGTGGCTCACCGACCGGCTCGAGACCGACATCCTCGCCATGATCGACGAGATCCGCTCGCGCGGGGGGTTCGTCGCCGCCTTCACGGCCGGCTGGGTGGAGCAGCAGATCCGCGCCGCGCGCTTCGCGCACATGGATCGCGTGGAGTCGGGCGATCAGCCGGTCGTGGGCGTCAACTGCTTCCGCGACGAGGAAGCCGAGGAACCGAAGATGGAGTTCTTCGCCTACGAGCAGGAGATGCCGGAGGCGCGCATGCGCTATGTCCGCGAGTACCGCGCGCGCCGCGAGGCCCCGGGGCTCCCGGCCGCCCTCGACGCGCTCCGCCGCGCGACGGCCGCCGGCGAGAGCGTGATGCCCCCCGTGCTCGCGGCCGTCGAGGCGGGCGCCACCATCGGCGAGGTGTGCCGCGCCTTCGGCGAGGCCATCGGCCACACGGTGGAGGGCTAGCCATGGCGCGCATCGTCCTGGCGAAGCTCGGCAGCGACGCGCATGACCTCGGGGTGACAACGGTGGCCCGGTGGCTGCGCGAGGGCGGGCACGAGGTGGTCTACGCCGGCCTCTACAACACCCCGGAGCGCGTGGCCCAGATGGCGCTCCAGGAGGACGCCGACCTGGTGGGCGTGAGCTGTCTCAGCAGCGACGCCGTCTACGCCGGACGGCGCGTGCGCCAGACGCTCGAGGGGGTCGGACTGGGACGCGTCCCACTCGTGGTGGGGGGCGTGGTGACCCCGGACATGAAGGCCGAGCTCGGGCGGCTCGGCGTCGCCGCCGTCTTCGGCCCGGGCACGCCGCGCGAGCGGCTGCTCGAGTCCATCGCGGGGCTCCTGGCCGCGACCACGCAGGCTCGGGGCGCGGCGGACGGCACGCCCTCGCCCCGCTGAGGAGCCCGGCCATGCCACCGAAGGTGACGGAACGGCAGTACCAGGGGCAGGTGCACGAGCAGTCGCGCCGCCTCATGGCGGACTGGACGGCGGCGCTCAGCCGCGCCGAGGCCGAGCGGCAGCCCACGGCCGCGATCATGATCTCCGGCAATCTCGTCGAGCTGCTGCGCGCGCTGGGCTTTCTCCCCATGTTCCCCGAGGTCATCGCGCTGCAGAACGCCATCCGCAAGAAGTCGCTGCCGCTGATCCTGAAGGCGGAGCAGGCCGGCTACTCGGCCGACAACTGCGCCTACGTGAAGGCCGACATCGGCCTCTACCTCGACGGCGGCATGGGGCCGGGCACCCCCATCCCCTTCCCGTCCCTCATCGTCTGCAACTACGTGGGCTGCAACGTGTACGTGAAGTGGTTCGAGCACCTCGCCGACGTCTCGGGCGCCCCGCTCTTCATGCTGGACGTCCCCTTCCTGCGCACCGACGCGCCCACCGAGGCCGATATCCGCTACGTGGTGCAGCAGCTCGAGGAGCTGATCGCGCTCGGCGAGCGCATGACCGGCCGGGCGTTCGACATCGACCGCCTGCGCGAGATCGTGGAGCACGCCGCGCGCGCCGAGGAGGGCTACGCGCGGTGCAAGCACCTCACCAAGCGGAAGCCCGCGCCCTTCGACGCCTACTTCGACGCCATCAACCTCATGGGCCCCATCAACGTGCTCCGCGGCACGCCCGAGGCGGCCGACTTCTTCGACGTGGCCGTGGCCGAGTTCGAGGGGCTCGCGGGGCAGGGGCTCGGCCCGCTCAGCGAGGAGCGCTTCCGCACGGTCTTCGAGGGGCCGCCGCCGTACCCCTACTACAAGAACTTCCGCAACCTGTTCACCCGGTGGGGCGCCGTGGGCGTGCAGTCCACCTACTCCACGGTGGGCGGGATCTGGGACTGGGGCTTCCGCCACGATCCGCGGCGGCCGCTGGAGTCCGTCGCCGAGCACATGCTGCGCCACAACCTCGCGAACCGCTCCCTCCTCGCCCGCTACGAGCAGATCAAGCGCTACGTGGAGGAGTGGGAGGCGGACTCCCTCGTCATCCACTCGATCAAGTCCTGCCGGCTCTACTCGGCCGGCCAGGGCGACATGCGCGAGTACTTCACGCGCGACCTGGGGGTGCCGACCCTCCTCGTGGAGTCCGACCTGGAGGACCCGCGCTACTACGCGGAGGCCCAGCTCCGGAACCGCATCGACGCCTTCTTCGAGGCCCTCGACCACAAGAAGACTGTAAGGCGAGCCGCAGCCGGAGGCGAGGCGAGCGGAGATGAAAATCCCCCGAGCGGAGCGAGGCGGCGAGCCGCAGCCGGAGGCGAGGCGAGCGGAGATGAAAATCCCCCGAGCGGAGCCGGGCGGCGAGCCGCAGCCGGAGGCGAGGCGAGCGGAGATGGAAATCCCCCGAGCGGAGCCGGGCGGCCAGCCGCAGCCGGAGGCGAGCGGGGCGCGACCGCGCGCTGACGCCCGGTTGTGCGGTACCCTGCCCGCATGAGGCAGGCCCGGGTCGCGGCACTCCTCGCGGTGCTCGTTGTCGGGCTCGTGACGGCCGGGGCGGCTGGTCGGATCGCCCGGGCTCAGCCGGGGCACGGGAGCCTGGCCGGTCAGCTCCTGGTGGCGGCGCCGGGAATGCGGGACCCCCGCTTCGCCCGCACCGTCATCTTCATGGTCCGTCATGACGCCACCGGCGCCATGGGCGTTACCGTGAACCGGCTGATCGGCCAGACCCCGCTCGCCGGGTTGCTCCAGCGGCTCGGCGTGGACCCGGCAGGCGTCAGCGGGAGCATCCGCATCCACTGGGGCGGTCCCGTCGAAGGCCCCCGCGGGTTCGTCCTGCACACGGCGGACTATGCGAGCGAGGGCACGATCGCCGCGAGCGCCCGCTTTGCCCTCACGGCAAGCCCCGAGGTGCTCCGCCGCATCGGCCTCGGCCAGGGCCCGCGGCGGGCGCTGTTCGTGCTGGGCTATGCCGGATGGGCGCCCGGCCAGCTCGAGGCCGAGCGGGAGCGAGGGGACTGGGTCGTCGCCGCGCCGGACGAGGAGGTGGTCTTCGATGACAACCACGCCGGGAAGTGGGAGCGCGCACTGGCCCAGCGGAAGATCGACCTGTAGGAGCGGCGACTGCCCGCGGGCCGGGGCGAGGAGACGAGCATGAGAGCGGAGCGCCTGGATCGGCGCTGCGTCCTTCGGCTGGGAGTGCTGGGGGTGGCGGCGGCCGCGGCGGGCTGCGCAGGAGCCGGCCCGGCCTCAGCTCCCTCGGGCCGGCGGGGCGTGGGGACCACCGGGAGCGGCGCCGAGGCCGGTTGCCCGAAGATCATGTCTCACTTCGATGACTGGAGCTCGAACTACGGGCAGCGCGACCGGCGGACGACCAGTGACCCGCCGTGGAACAAGCCGCACAACGGGATCGACTTCGACACCCCCGAGGGCACGGCCGTGCTCGCGGTCGCCCCGGGCATGGTCACCCCGATGATGTACAGCACCCGTTCGCCCATCGGGGCCATCAACATGGCCCTCTACACCATTCCGCGAGACTCATCGGCGCGGCGCCCCTCGGCCGGCAGCGTGGGCGGCGTCCCCGGCTTGAGCGGGCCCCAGACGCGCGCGAAGTAGGTGTCCGCGAGCTGGAGCGCGCCGATGGGGTTATGGGCCAGCACGCGGTCCTTGGCGACCAGCGTCGTGGCCAGCCCCTTGGAGTGGCGGAAGAAGAGGCTGTCGTGCCCGATGCAGAGGCCCAGCACCACGTTCAGCTCGCAGCCGGCGTCGTTGAGCAATTCGGCCTGGGCGATGGGGTTGCACATGGACTCGTAGGTCCCGGGGCGGATCTTCTCCCCGTCCTGCACACCGATGAGCTCCTTGGCGACGCCCCCGTTCTTGCAGGCGACGGAGGCCACCTCGAAGCCGTGGCTCTCGAGGATGCCGGAGAGCACCTTCGCCAGGTCCACCATGCTGATGCAGGTCGCGATGCCGATCCGCGTGAACCCCATCTTCTTGGCGAAGTGGCAGATCTCCTCCACCCGCGTCCACTTGCAGTAGCCCTCGCTCTCCACGAGAGCCGAGGCGTGGGCGATCTGTCGCAGCTCGGGGTCGGCGTACAGCCCCCAGGCCCGCTCGATCCCGTCCTCGTCCACCTTCGTGGGGCAGAAGCCCGGGCCGCGGGCCTCCGACTCGCCCTGCCGGCAGGCCCGCACGGTGGGCGGGCAGTAGGCACATCCCGGCGTCTCGTATGTCATGGGCTCTTGCGCTCCTTGTGGCGGCCTCTTCGTGACCGTCAGCATCACTGTAAGCGCCGCGTCGCTGATGACCCATGAGCCGATCGTGGGGAGTTTCTAGTCCTCCCGCACCAGTCGAGCGGGTCTCGGGAGCCGCCGCCCATGTCCGGGCTGGCGGATGGGAATCGGCGCTTGTGGGGGAACCGGGCTTGGGCGGAAGATCGATGTAAAGGGGAGAGGCCATGGTATTGCAGTTCGCTCCGAGGCGCGCAGCCTACCTGGATGTCAGTGAGACCCTGGCGGGGGGGCCGGGCCCGCTCTCGGCGGAGGACCACGGCCACCTCGAGACCCTCGATGTCGTCTACCGCTCGCTCTGCGCCCTCCTCTACAACTACGTGCCCACTTCCGGCCACCCGGGAGGCTCCATCTCCTCCGGTCGCATCGTCGCCATGCTCCTCTTCGACGCGCTCGACTACGACCTGGCGCAGCCCGACCGCGAGGACGCCGACATCCTCTCCTACGCCGCCGGGCACAAGGCCATGGGACTGTACGCGATGTGGGCCATCCGGGACGAGATCGCCCGGATCGCCGCCCCCGATCTCCTCCCCCGGGAGGTGCGGCTCCGCCTCCGCCTCGAGGATCTGCTGGGCTTTCGTCGCAACCCCGTCGTCAGGACGCCGCTCGTCTCCGCGCTCGGGGCCAAGTCCCTCGACGGGCATCCCACCCCGGCCACGCCGTTCATCCGGCTCTCTACCGGCGCCTCCGGCGTCGGCGTCGCCTCCTCGCTCGGGCTGGCCTTCGGCGCCACGGACTACTTCGGCGCCGATCCCCCGCGCGTCCACATCGTCGAGGGCGAGGGCGGGCTCACACCGGGGCGCGTGGCCGAGGCCCTCGCCGCGGCCGGCACCGCCTCCCTCGGCAACGCGATCATGCACCTGGACTGGAACCAGGCCTCCATCGACTCGAACCGCGTCTGCCGCGAGGACGGGCGGCCCGGCGACTACGTGCAGTGGAGCCCGGCGGAGCTGTTCCACCTCCATGACTGGAACGTGATCTCCGTCCCCGACGGCAAGGACCTCCGCCAGGTGGCCGCCGCCCAGCGCGCCGCGCTGGCCATGGGCAACGGCCAGCCCACGGCCGTCGTGTACCGCACGGTGAAGGGCTGGCAGTACGGGATCGAGGGCAAGGCCTCCCACGGCGCCGGGCACCAGATGTGCTCCGACGGCTTCCGCCAGGCGCTGGCGGAGCTCACCGGGAGAGCGGAGGTGATGGTGCCGACCTGCGAGGCCGGCAAGCAGCGCTGCATGGCGGCCCCCGACAGCGCCGCGGTGATCGAGGAGTGCTTCTGGGAGTCGCTCCAGATCGTCCGCAAGGTCCTCGAGCAGAGCGCGCCCGCCGTGACGGCGCTCGCCGCCCGTCTCGCGGCCGCGCGCCAGCGGCTGGAGACGCGGGGCCGCCGCCCCCGGGCTGGCGCGCCGCGGGTGGAGGCCGTCTACGAGCTGGCCTCGAAGGGGCCAGCCACGCCGTCCGACCTCGCGCTTGAGCCGGGCACGATCACGACGCTTCGCGGGGAGCTCGGGCGCGCGCTGGGACACTACAACCGCGCCTCCGGCGGAGCGCTCCTCGTCGCCGCTGCCGATCTCCTCGGCTCCACGAGCGTGAGCGCCGCGGGGATGGGGTTCGCGCAGGGCTACTGGAATGCCCGCACGAATCCCGGGGCGCGGACTCTCTCGATCGGCGGCATCTGCGAGGACGCGATGTCGGGGATCCTCTCGGGCCTCTCCACCCTCGGTCACCATATCGGCGTCGGCTCCTCCTACGGCGCCTTCATCGCGCCCTTGAGCCACATCGCCGCGCGCCTGCACGCCATCGGCGCCCAGGCCAGACAGGCGCTGGCGGGCGATCCGTACCGGCCGATGATCATCGTCTGCGCCCATGCCGGGCTCAAGACGGGCGAGGACGGACCGACCCACGCCGACCCGCAGCCGCTCCAGCTCCTCCAGGAGAACTTCCCCCGCGGCACGGCCATCACGCTGACGCCGTGGGATCCCCGGGAGATCTGGCCGCTGCTTGCCGCCGCGCTCGCCCGTCGTCCGGCGATCATCGCGCCCTTCGTCACGCGTCCCGGCGAGCCCGTCCTCGACCGGTCCCGGCTCGGGCTCGCCCCCGCCGAGGAGGCCGTCACCGGCGTCTATCTGCTGCGCCGGCCCCGCGGCCAGGGCGACGGGACCGTGGTGCTGCAGGAGAGCGCGGTCACCTACGCCTTCGTGCAGGAGGCGCTGCCGCTGCTGGAGCGGGACGGGCTCGACCCCTGGATCTACTATGTCGCCAGCGCCGAGCTGTTCAGCCTCCTGCCCCTGGAGAGGCAGCGCCGCCTCTTCCCGGAGGAGCGCGCCCGCGAGGCCATGGGCATCACCGGCTTCACCTTGCCCACCATGTTCCGCTGGGTCTGCTCCGACCTCGGCCGCTCCATGACGCTCCACCCGTTCCAGGGCGGGCACTTCCTCGGCAGCGGCCAGGGCGACATGGTGCTGGCCGAGGCCGGCCTGGACGGCGAGAGCCAGTACCGGGCCATCCGGCGCTATCTGGAAGCCCGACCCCGCTGAGGCCATCGAGTCCGAAGGGCCGCAGCTTTTTCGTCACCTGTCAGACTTATCCTGTCAGAGGCCTGGAAAGCGCCGGGCCCCCAAGGCCTTGATTTTCAAGCACTCATCGCCTGGCTCGATGCTTGCTGTCCTGTTGGCTCGGGAGTGAGCCAATGGGACAGTCAGTCCAGGCGAGGTCTCCAAGGGCAGGAGGGCCGAGGTGCTGAGCTGGGTGGTCAAGGAATTGAACCGGGTCGAGCCCCCCGCGGGAGCAGTCGCCGCGGCCGGCACGGTGGCCGGCCGGCCCGGTCTCTTCGCCCGGATCCGCGAGGGCCTCGCCGACCGCCGGGACCCGATGTTCGCGGGCCTGGGCGCCAGCGGCGAGCTGTCGGTGGCCCGGGTCCGGATCCTCCTCCTGTGCGTCCTGCTCGCGATACAGCTCGTTCCGGGCACCGCTGCCGACATCCGGCTGGTCACGCTGCCGCTCAACGTCGTGGCGTTGATCGTCGCCTTCCTCTTCCACCTCGTGGCCTCCCGGCGCCCCCAGCCATGGCTCGAAGGCTTCGCCAGCAGCGCCGCGGACGTCACCCTCGTGAGCTGCAGTCTGGCCGCCTTCCTCCTCCTGGACCAGCCCCACACCGCCGTCAACAACGGGACGCTCTTCGAGCTCTACTTCCTCGCCATCGGCTGCGCCAGCCTCCGCTACAACCCGCAGGCCTGCGCCCTCACCGGCCTGCTGGCGGTCGCTCAGTACGGGACGATCGTCGTCTACGCCGCCGCCCGCTGGAACCTCAACGATGCCCGCTATGCGCCGTTCAAGCTGGGCATGTTCGACTGGAGCACTCAGGGCATGCGCCTGATCCTCATCGGCGGGGCGGCTCTCGTGAGCGCCCTCATCGTGCTGCGCGCCCAGGGCCTGCGCCAGATGTCCACCACGGATCTGCTCTCGGGCGCCGCGAGCCGCCGCGCCTTCGACGAGCGGCTCGAGGCCGAGGCCAGTCGGGCTCGCCGCAACTGCCGCCCTCTCACGGTCGCCCTCATCGACGTCGACAACTTCAAGCGCGTCAACGACACCCGCGGGCACGCCACAGGCGATGCCGTCCTGCGCGCCGTCGCGGCGATCTTCCTGCGGGCGCTGCGGCCCAGCGACATGGTCGCCCGCTTCGGCGGGGACGAGTTCGCGCTGCTCTTGCCCGAGACCTCCGCCGAGCTGGTCATGGACAGGCTGGAGCGGCTGCGGGCCGAGGTCGCGGCCGCGAGGATCCGGCCGTCAGGCGACCGGTCGGGGAAGCCCGTGCAGGTGACCCTGAGCATCGGCGTGGCCAACTGGCCGGACGACGGGCCACTGATGCCCCTGGTGCTGGCCGCCGCCGACGCCCGGCTCTACGAGGCCAAGCGGCGCGGGCGGGACCGGATCATGGGTCCGGCACAGCACGCGGGACCGCGCGAGCCGAACCCGCCGGACGCACCGCACCCTTCGGCCCCGGCCCCCGGCGCCGCTCTCCCACTGACCCCGAGAGGACCCAGATGAGATTCCGCGCCCTGACCAGCTGGACGATGGTGTCCATCTTGCTCGGTTCAATCGGCTACAGCGCGGCGTTCACGACCGCCAGCTACCTCGAGACCACTCACCTGGTGGACCGGATCGCCTCCGAGGCGGCCGCCAAGGGCAAGGCCGCCGTTGACGCGCAAGCCCCGGCCCCCCGCCAGCAGTTCGCCAGTGCCGTTCGCTCGGGGCTGCTGGCCGCCTCCGGCCGGCCGGGCACCGTCCTGACCAGGGACGGGGTCGCCGTCGCCGAGACGTCCGAGGGTGTCCGGGTCACGGTGCACTGGAACTACCCGCTGCTCTCCTACGGCGGCCGGGCTGTCCTCTCCGTGCCCCTGTCGGTGGACCGCTCCATCAGCATGAGGCCGTGATCCGCGACAGCCCCCTGGGGGCAGCCGCTGCGTCGGCGCGGCGAGGTCAGGCCGGCCTCCCGCGGCCGACGCCCCGGATGGGATGCCGGCGCCCGTCGAGGAGGAGCGCCGGCCCCGTCCCATCATCGGCGAGGAGCGGGGCGAGCTGCTGCAGCGCGACGCGGCCGAAGCGGGCCCGGAAGGCGCCCTGCCGGACCGTGCAGTAGAGATGGCCCCCCTCGGCCTCGAGG
>Ga0156334_1018_pt1 | contig 25533 bp, 22 predicted proteins | sample RifCSPlowO2_12_FD_107982 | JGI IMG/M metagenome (GOLD analysis project Ga0156334, IMG submission 107982) | Candidatus Rokubacteria bacterium RIFCSPLOWO2_12_FULL_71_19
GCCAGGGCTACCTCTCATCGTCACCCATGCTGGCGCATGTTGACCGTGGGCGAGACGGTCGCGTCAACCCGCTGCGCCGGGACTCCGCCCAGATCCGGCCGCGCGCGAACGTCCGCTACGGCTGGGAGATCACGGCCACGGCCGAGACCGCTCCGGGGCCGCCGAGGTTGTGCGCCAGCCCCATGTCGGCGCCCGGGACCTGCATCTTGCCGGCGCGGCCCAGGAGCTGGTCGTGGGGTAGCCTACCCCGCTACGTGACGGGGCCGCAAGCCTTCTCTCGGTGGCCCCCCCGTGGCACAATGCGCCCGATGGCCTGCTCATCCTGCGGAGCCGCCACGCGCCCCGGCGCCAAGTTCTGCGAGGAGTGCGGCACCCGTCTGGACGCCGTCTGCCCGACATGCGGGGCCCGCCTCTCCCCCGGCAAGAGATTCTGCGGCGATTGCGGCGCGCGCCTCGACGGCGCCCCTGGGACCGAGGCCAAGCCGCCCCAGGCGCCGGCCGCCGCCCGCTTCGGCTCCGAGGACGACCCGCGCCGGGTGGCGCCCAGCGGCTACACGCCGCAGCACCTGGCCGAGCGCATCCTCAAGGACAGAGCGGCGCTCCAGGGCGAGCGCAAGCAGGTCACCGTCCTCTTCGCCGATGTGTCGGGCTTCACCTCAATGGCGGAGGCCCTGGATCCCGAGGAGGTCCACGCCCTCATGAACCGCGCCTTCGAGCTGATGCTGGCGGCCGTGCATCGCTACGAGGGCACGGTGAACCAGTTCCTGGGCGACGGGCTCATGGCGCTGTTCGGCGCCCCCGTGGCGCACGAGGATCACGCCCGGCGCGCCGCCCTGGCGGCGCTGGGGATGCAGCGGGCGCTCGGGACCTACCGCGAGGAGCTCAGGGCCCGGCGCGGCGTGGACTTCCGGATGCGCATGGGGCTGAACACCGGGCTCGTGGTGGTCGCCGCCATCGGCGACAACCTGCGCATGGACTATACCGCCGTGGGCGACACGACGAATGTCGCGGCGCGCATGCAGCAGATGGCGGAGCCGGGCCAGGTCGTGCTCGCCGATGCCACGCGCCGGCTCGTCGAGCCCTACTTCCACCTGACCTCCGTCGGCACGGTCACGCTCAAGAACCGCGCCGAGCCCGTGGCGGCCTGGGCGCTGGGGGAGCCGCGCAGCGTCGCCGAGACCCGCCCGCTGACACCGCTGCTGGGGCGCCGCGAGGCTCTCGGGGCGCTCGAGCGCGCCTGGAACGCCGCCCGGGCCGGTCGCGGGCAGGTGATCTACCTCGTGGGCGAGGCGGGCATCGGCAAGTCGCGGCTCCGGCTCGAGCTGCGCCGCCAGGTGGGCGCGGCGGCCACGTGGCTCGAGGGGCGCTGTCTCTCCTTCGCGCAGTCCACCGCGATGCTCCCGATCTCGGATCTGCTCCGCCACGGCTTCGGCGTCAACGAGGCGGACAGCGAGTCGGCCATCATCGAGAAGGTCACGCGCGGTCTCAGGCGGCTGGGGGAGCCGCCTGCCGACCTCGCTCCGTACCTGCGCTATGCGCTCTCGGTGGATCCGGGCGAACCCGCCATCGCGACCATGGATCCGGCCGAGCGCCGCGCGCGCATGTTCCGCGCCATCAACCAGCTCACGCGCCGGTCCAGCCAGAGCCGGCCCGTGGTGCTCGTGGTGGAGGACCTGCAGTGGATCGACAGCGCCTCGGAGGACTACCTCGCTGAACTGATCAACGGCATCGCCGGCGAGGCCATCCTCCTGATGCTCACCTGGCGCCCGTCGTACCGGGCCCGCTTCTCCGAGCACACCTACATCACGCGGCTGGTCCTGGAGCCGCTGGACGAAGACGACGCCCACCAGCTGGTCCGCGCCACCCTCGGCATCGACGATCTCCCCGACGAGCTGGCGACGGTCATCGCGCGCAAGGCCGAGGGCAACCCGTTCTTCCTCGAGGAGATCGGCCGCGCGCTGGTGGAGAGCGGCGCCGTGCGCGCCGAGGACGGCCGCCTCGCGCTGGTCCGGCCCGCCTCCGCCATCATGGTGCCGGACCGCGTCCAGGACATCATCGCCGCGCGCATCGACCGGCTCGGTGAGGAGCAGAAGCGCACGGTACAGATCGCCTCGGTGATCGGTCGGGAGTTCGCGCTGCGCCTGCTCCGGCGTGTGGCCGAGGCGACGGACCGGGTGGAGCGCGCCCTCGGGGACCTCAAGGCGCTGGAGTTCGTCTACGAGAAGATGGGGGTCGCCGATCTCGAGTACGTCTTCAAGCACGTCCTCACCCAGGACGTGGCCTACGAGTCCATCCTCCACGCGCGGCGCCGGGAGCTCCACGCGCGCATCGGCGCCACGATCGAGGAGCTGCACACCGACCGCCTCGAGGAGCACGTGGAGGAGCTGGCCCAACACTTCGTCCGCGGCGAGGTCTGGCCCAAGGCCGCCCGCTACGCCCGCCAGGCCGGAGACCGCGCCGCCGCCCTCTGCATCGACGCGCGGGCCGTGGAGTTCTACGAGCAGGCGCTGGAGGCCCTCGCGCAGCTGCCGGAGAGCCCGGAGACCGCCCGGCTGGGCCTGGACGTGCGGCTGGCGGTTCGCGCGCCGCTCTGGCGCTCCGGAGCGCTGGACAGGCTCTTCGAGATCTTCAAGGAGGCCGAGGCGCTGGCCACGCGCCACGGCGAGACGGATCGGCTCGACGTGGTCTACTCCTTCTTCACGCAGTACTACTGGGCCAAAGGGGAGCAACGGGAAACCATCGCCTACGGCCAGCGCTGCCTCGACACCGCCGAGCGACGCGCTGACCTGGGGCTCCTCGTCACCGCCCACTACTACGTCGGCCACGCCTATCTGGCCATCGGCCAGTACCGGCGCGCCCTGGAGCACCTCAACGCCGTGATCGAGGCCCTGGAAGGGCCGCGGGCCACCGAGCGCTTCGGTTTGTCGGGGCTGCCCTACGGCGGGGCCTGCTCCCTGGGGGCGCTGTGCCTCCTCTCCCTCGGAGATCCGGAGGGCGCGCTCGACCTCATCGAGCGCGGCGAGCGTGTCGTCCAGGCCGCCCGCCATCTCTACAGCGAGGTGCCGCTCATGATCAGCCGGGGCCGGCTCCTCAACGAAGGGGGACGGGCCCAGGAGGCCCTGGAGGTGCTGGAGCGAGCCATCGCCATCTGCCGGGAGCGGAAGTTCGCGGGACAGCTCATGCGGGCTCTGCGGGCGGCCGCCCCGGCCTACTCCATGACGGGGCGGCACCAGGAGGCCGTCGCGGCGGCCCGGGAGTCGGTGGAGCTTCAGGAGAAGGCGGCCGCCTTCGTCGAGCGAAGCGATTACGTGTACCGCGTGGCGGAGGCGCAGCTGCACTCGGGGGCGCTGGATCAGGCCGAGGCGTCGGCCCGCGAGTGCATCGGCTTCGCCCACCGGCTCGAGGAGCGCTGCTCCGAGGCCGGCGCCCTCTGGGTCCTCGGCGAGGTGTGCCGCCGCCGGGCGGATCGCGAGGGCGCGCGGCGGCACTGGGAGGAGGCGCTGTCCATCGCCCAGGAACTGGAGATGGGCCCTCTGGCCTCCCGCTGTCGCGAGAGCCTCGCCGGCCTCGGCTGAGCGGCCGTCCCCGGGTGACGCCCACGATGCGGGCGATGGTGCTCGCCGCCCAGGCGCCCGTGGCCTCCTCCCCGCTGCGCCCCGCCGAACTTCCGCTCCCCGAGCCCGGTCCCGGAGAGGTGCGCGTCCGGGTGCGCGCCTGCGCCGCCTGCCGCACCGATCTGCACGTCATCGAGGGAGACCTGCCTCCTCGGCGGCTGCCGCTCGTGCCCGGCCATCAAGCGGTCGGCGTGGTGGAGGCGCTTGGCGCCGGGGCCTCGCGGCTCCGCGCGGGCGACAGGGTCGGCATTGCGTGGCTCCGCTCCACCTGCGGGCGGTGTCGCTTCTGTGTCGCGGGACGGGAGAACCTCTGCGAGGGCTCGACCTATACGGGCTGGACCCACGACGGCGGCTACGCGGAGCAGGCCTGCGTGCCCGAGGCCTTCGCCTATCGCATCCCGCCTGGCTTCGACGATGGCGAGGCGGCGCCGCTCCTCTGCGCCGGCATCATCGGCTACCGGGCCCTCCGGCGCTCATGCCTGGCCCGCGGCGGCCGCCTCGGGCTCTACGGCTTCGGCTCCTCGGCGCATGTCGCCATCCAGGTGGCGGTCTCCTGGGGCTGTGCGGTGTACGTGGTGACGCGGGATGCGGCGCACCGCAAGCTGGCCCTGGATCTCGGCGCCCGCTGGGCCGGTGGCCCCGGCGAGGCGCCACCTGACAGGGTGGACGCGGCCATCATCTTCGCCCCGGCCGGCGAGCTCGTGCCGGCCGCGCTGGAGGCCCTCGACGCGGGCGGGACGCTGGCGCTGGCGGGCATCCACATGACGGACGTGCCCCGCCTCGGCTACGAGCGTCATCTCTTCCGGGAAAAAACGCTCCGGAGCGTCACCGCCAATACGCGCGAGGACGGCGAGGCGCTCCTCAGCGAGGCCGCGGCCATCCCGATCCGGCCCCGGGTGACGCGCTACGCGCTGGGCGACGCCAACCGCGCGCTGCAGGATCTCGCGCGCGACCGCGTGGAAGGAACAGCCGTGCTGGTGGTCGAGTAGCCGGGTCGGGCTACTTCTCCTGGGCGAGCGCCTCCGCGTGCTTGAGCATGATCTCGCCCACGGCCTTCATGAGATCGCCGCGGAGCTTGAGCGTCCGGGCGGCGGCCTTGGGGTCCGACATGTCGACGGGGCCGCGCATGATGCCGCTTCCGCGTGCCATGCCCGGCATCCCCTGGCCACCCATCATGCCCTGACTGCCCATCATCCCCTGGCCCATCATCCCACCCATCATCGGGCACATCATCATCCCCTGACCGCCCATCATCCCCTGCCCCATCATGCCGCCCATCATCTGCTGCTGCTGGGAGCGCGGCCGGGGCTTCGGCGTGGGCGTCGCCTGGCTCTGCTGGGGATGGTGCTGCGATTGCTGGTCGGCGGGCTGCGCAGGCGACGGCGCCGCGGCCTGGGCCGGCGCCGGGGGCGTCATCGGTTTCGTCTGGCCCTCGGCGACGAGGGCAGGGGCGAGAAGCGCCAGGACAGTCGCTGCGATCATGAGCGGGCGCATCGGTTGGGTCCTCCAAGCACGGTCAAGGATGAGGTCGGTCTCTGGCGTCTCCCGTGGGTGTGACACCGGTCAAGCATACCCCAGCCTTCCGCCGCGCGCCTCCCGTCGGCCCCGGCCCGATGCCCGGCGAGGGCCATCGGCTCAGACGACGGTGCCCCGGACTGGGTCCCAGTGGTCGCGGCGGGGCGCATACGGGTACGGCCCCTCGACGGACTTGCCCGCGATGAAGCGCTCGAGGCCGAACGGCGTGATGTCCACGGTCGTGGCGCGCCCCTCGGTGATGAGCTCCGCCATGCACATCCCCACCGCGGGTTCTTCCTCGCTGGGGCGGGCACCCGGGCTGTCGCCACGTCCGCCCCCCGCCAGATCCCTGCGCTCGCCCCCTTCTCCCGCGCCCCGCCAGTGGCCGTCATCCCTCGCTGGCCAGGGCCGCGAGCGTCACCGGCTTGGCCGGCGGGCGCGGCGTGAAGACGCCGGATTCCGTCACCGGCCGCCCGGTCTCGCGGGCCACGAGATGGGCAAGCGCGGGCCCGCACATGCGCCCCTGGCAGCGCCCCATGCCCACGCGAGTCCAGGCCTTGACCTCGTTGACATGCCTGCCCCCCTCGCGCATGGCCACGAGCGCCTCGCCCACCGTCACCTCCTCGCAGCGGCAGAGCGTCGTCTGCTCATCAGCCAGCGAGTAGATGCCAGGGCCGAAGCGGAAGATCTCGTCCATGACGCGGCGGAAGCCCTGCAGGTGGAGCAACCGCCCGCGCGCGCGATTGGCCTCTGCCGAGTGGTCGCGCCCCACGAGCCGCCCGAGCCGCTGGGCCACGCCGAGCCCCGCGAGATGCCCTTCCTCGAGGGCCACGGCCGCACCGGCCACGCCGGCGCCGTCGCCCACGATGAACAGGCCCGGCACCGTGCTCTGCATGTCGCGGTCGCGCACCGGCACCCACCCGCCCTGGGCCTGGTCCCAGCGGTGCTCGCAGCCGGCGAGCCGCGACAGCTCCAGCGAGGACACGAGGCCATAGCCCACGACCACGGCGTCGGCTTCGAGCATCAGCTCGCTGCCGGGAATGGGGCTCCAGTCAGCGTCGCAGCGGGCGACTGCCGCTCCCGTCACCTCGGTGGTTCCCGTCGCCCGGAGGATGACGTGGCCCGTGAGGATGGGGACACGGGCCTCGATGAGCTCCTGGCGGTAGCGGCGCCCCTGCTGGACGAAGTTCAGGTGTGGCAGCAGCCGGTGGGCATACCGCCACAGGTTCCGCATGGGCGAGGCCTCGCAGAGGGCCACCACCCGGGCGCCGCCCTCAAGCAGGTAATGCGCCACCACGAGGAGCAGCGGACCGCTCCCGACCACGAGCACGCGGCGCCCCGGCAGGACGCGATAGCCCTTCATCAGGTTCTGGGCGCCGCCCGCCGTGAGCACGCCGGGAAGCGTCCAGCCCGGGAACGGCACGGGCCGGTCATAAGCGCCCGGAGCGAGCACGACCGTGTCGGCGACGATCCGTCTCGTCTCGTCCTGCGTCGCCACGGCCACCGTGCGCTGATCGAAGATGCCCCAGGCCACCGAGCCCGCCATGACCTCCACGCCCAGCGAGCGCACCTCGTCCATGAGCCGGCGCCCCTCGGCCTGCTCCCTGACCGGCCGCGCCTCCACCGTCCCGGGGAAGGCAGCCGGGAGCTGGCGGTAGTACTGCCCGCCCAGCTCGGCGTTGTCGTCCACCAGGGTTACGCGGACGCCGTGACGGGCGGCCGTTCGCGCGGCGGCGAGCCCGGCGGGCCCGCCCCCCACCACCACGCACTCCGCCGCCCTCATGACAGGCCTCCCCACTCGCCGAGCCCGCGCTGCGTCTCGACGCGGAGCCCGTCGCGGACCGGCGTCAGGCAGGCGCGCACGTTGGGCAGGCCCTCCACCGTGACGAGACAGTCGTGGCAGACACCCATGCCACAGAAGTAGCCGCGCGGCTCGCTCGCGCGGGCGGTGTAGCGGGTGAAGCGGCGCCCCGAGGCCAGGAGCGCCGCGGCAAGGCTCTCGCCCTCGTGGCAGTCGAGCGGCTGCCCGTCCACGAGGATCCTCAGCGCCCGCCCGCGCGCTGCGGGGGGGCTCATGCGAAGGTCAGACTGTGTCATGGATGTCCGTCTCCTTGCTGTCGGCTCGCGGCGCCGCCGGGGCCAGTGAGGGCCGCGCGGGATCGAACGGGGCCAGCAGGGCCGGGCGCTCACCGGTCCGGAGCCACTGGGCCAGGAGCCTGCCCGTCATGGTCGAGTAGAGGATGCCGATGGAGTCATGCCCGGTGGCGAGCCAGAATCCGGGCAGGCCCGGCGCCTCCCCGATGATGAACCGGCCGTCGCGGCTGCGCGGGCGGAGCCCCGCCCAGGAGCGCACCAGCCGCGCCCCGGCCAGCGCCGGGACGGTGTCGATGGCATAGCGGCAGAGCTGGCTCACGCCGTCCCAGGTGCTCGAGCGGTCGAAGCCGCGGAACTCGCTGGTGCTGCCCACGTAGACGCGGCCCTGGAAGCCCCCCGCCCCCGTCTGCTTCAGGTAGCGCTTCTTCTGCAGCTCCCCCTCCACCTCCGGCGGGGCCTCGATGCCGTGGTCGGCGAAGGGGATGTGCCCGGCATGGGAGATCACGCAGCGCAGGAGCCGGGGCAGAGGCTCCGACACCACGAGCTCCCCCTTTCGCGGGACTACCGGGACAGCGACCCCCGCCAGCCGGCCGATCTCCCCCGACCAGGCACCGGCGGCGTTGACGATCGCGAGCGCCCGGTGGATCCCCGTTGCCGTCCTCACCCCTGTCGCGCGCCCGCCCTCGGTGAGGATGCCGACCACCTCGGTGTGCGGCAGCACCTCGGCACCACGGGCCCGGGCGCCGCGCGCCAGGGCGATGGCCAGGCGCACCGGGTTCGCGTAGCCGTCCAGCGCGCAGTAGGTCGCGCCGAGGATGCGCCGCGGGTCCAGGTGCGGCTCGGCCCGCCGTACCTCCTCGGCCTCCCAGAACTCCACCGGCGCATGGTGAGCCTGCTTCGCCGTGAACTGGCGGAGCAGCCGGTACTCCGTCTCGTCCTCGGCGAGGATGAGCCCCCCCGACTGCGCGTACTCGAAGTCGTCGGGTAGCGCGCGCTTGAGTTCGCCCAGCAGCCTGACATTCGCCAGGGCCAGGTCCAGCGCGGGTCCCGGCACGCGGCCCTGCACGGAGGTGTGGCCGGCGCTGGCCGAGGTGGTGCCTGCCGCCACCGCGCCGCGGTCCAGCAGGCAGACTCTCAGCCCCGCCTCCTGGAGGAAGTAGGCGACGGCCGACCCGATGACACCCGCGCCCACCACGATCGCATCCCAGGCGCTCGCCATGCCGGTGCCCTACTCGACCGAGACCTCGGCCGGCGTCGGCTCCAGCCTCCCTGGCGCCCCGGCGCGGAAGCGCACGCGGTCGAAGAAGGGCAGGCCCGAAGGCCGATGCCCGACCCTCACCCACTCCGCCACGGCCCGCCCCACGGCCGGGCACAGCGTGATGCCGCTGTGGGAGGTCACCAGGAAGAGCCCCGGCCATCCCGCTGGCTGCTCGAGGATCGGCAGGCCATCGGGGGAGAGCGGGCGCAGGGCGCCCCAGGCCCGCAGCACTGCGACCCGCGCGAGGAAGGGGAAGTAGCGCCTGGTGCTGGCGGCCACCCGGCAGATGCCCGCCGCCGTGCTCCCCGCGTCGAAGCCCTCTTCCTCGTGGGTGGCGCCCAGGAGAAGCGTACCGCTCCGCGCCTGGCGGGCGGGCACGGACGGATGGCGGAGCAGCGGCGGCAGCGCCTCGGTGACGAGGATCTGGCCGCGCTGCGGCCTCACGGGAACGTCGAGCCCCACCAGCCGCTCCAGCACCAGCACGACACCGATGGTGAGGAACACCAGCGAAGCGGAGATGGCCGCCACCAGCGGATCGGTGATGTAGGTGATGTGAGGGAGAGCGGGAGCGTGACGGCCAGGAAGGCCCGCGCCGGCCCGGCGCCCAGAGTGTGGGCCGCCGGGACCAGCGTCGGGTTCCGGCCCTGCAGCGAGGCGTAGATGGACAGCACCATGAAGGGGACGAGGACGTGGGTGAGGCCGATGACGATCCCCGTCTCGCTGTAGATGAGCTTCACCGGGGTCTCGATCAGCCCCAGCGCCATCAGGGCGCCGTTCACCAGTCCCGTCGGCCCCAGCAGGATGAACCAGCCGAAGGTGCGCGTGATGGCGCTCACGATGAGCGGCGACAGCACCGCCACGAGCACCACGGCCTTGAGCCGCCCGCGGACCCGGGTCAAGTCCACCTTCCTCTGTGTGAGTCGAGTCATGCCGCCTGGAACCGCTCCAGCCTGAACGCCGACAGATCCAGGGACGGCCTGCCGTCGAGCAGCCACTCGGCGAGCAGCCGTCCCGCCACCGGACCGATGGCGAAGCCGTGACCGCAGAACCCCGCAGCGACGTACGCCCGATCCGTCACGAGACAGTCGATGATGGGCATCTCGTCGGGCGTGAGCCCCTCGAGCCCCACCCAGGTCCGCGTGCTCTCGGTGCGCGCGAGGAGCGGCAGCACTTCCACCGCGTCCACCGCGCCGAGCCGCATGCTCTCGGCGGCGAGCCCGCTGGCGCGGGTCACGAGATCACCCCAGCCCCGCTTCCCGCCACCCACGAGCACCGCGCCGCTCCGCATCTGCTTCATGCTGAGCTTCCGCGTGAACCCCAGCAGCACCGTCCCCAACACGGGCGGCAGCGGCACCGTGGCCTGCATCTGCGGAACGAACAGCGAGATGGGCAGTCGCACGCCCAGCCCCTGAGCCAGCAGCGGTGTCCAGGCGCCTGCCGCCAGCACCACGCGGCTCGCGGACACCCGGCCGTGGGCGCTGTCGAGGGCGAACCCCGCCCCGTCGCGCGCGAGGGCGCGGACCGGGCAGCCCTCCCAGACGATGGCGCCGAGGTCCCCCGCGCGCCGTCCGATGACCGGGGCCACGCGCAGCGGGTTGGCCTGACCCCCGGTGGGACAGAAGGTGCCCCCGAGCACGCCGGGCGCGATGCCGGGCACGAGCGCGCGGAGGGCGGCCCCGTCCACCCACTCCAGGGACAGCCCGGCCTCCCGCTCCCCGGCCGCCACGACCCGGAGCCGCCCGGCGTCGGCCTCCGTCTCGACGATGCGCACATCCCCGCACCGCTCGTACTCGAGCGGCGCCTCGAGCCGCCGCTCGAGTTCGGCCCAGAGCCGCACCGACGCCAGCGCCAGCGGCATCTCGGGGAGCGCCCGCGCCTGCTGGCGCACCCCGCCCGCGTTCACCCCCGAGGCCTCGCGGCCGATGCGCCCGGCCTCGAGCAGCAGCACGTCGGCGCCGCGCTCGGCGAGGAAGTAGGCGCAGGCGGCGCCGACGATGCCACCGCCCACGATGGCGATGTCGATGGTGCGGATCGCCGTCATGGCCCGGGCGCCGACACCACCACGGCCACCGCCTCCCGGCGGCCCAGCGCCCACCCCCCGTGGGGCACCCGGCCGTCCAGGTACAGGCTGTCGCCGGGCCCCAGCACGAAGCGGTCGCCGCCGTGGACGAACTCCAGTCGTCCCTTGAGGAGGAACAGGAACTCCTCCCCGTCGTGGGTGAAGGAGGGCGCCTGGGCGAGCCCCGCCGGATAGCGGAGGAGAAAGGGCTCCATGCGCTTGTCGCGCTTCTTGTGCCCGAGGGCCTCGTAGGAGTAGCCGAAGCGGCTGGCGTGCCCCGGAGTGGGCTTGCGCTCGTCACGCCGCACCAGGACGCAGGGGCGCCCCTCCCCATCGCCCAGGAGATCCCCCACCGTGGACCCGAGGGCCGCGGCGATGCGGGAGTACGTGGAGATGGGCGACGAGATCTTGCCGTTCTCGATCTTGCTGAGCAGGCTCTTGGACGTGCCCGCCGCTGCGGCGACCGCATCGAGGCTCCACCCGCGCACGCGGCGCAGCCGCCTGACCCGCGCTCCTACCTGCCGCTCCAGCACTGGCGGGCGCATGGCCTGCCTCTTCCGTCAGGGCCGGATCGAGAGCCCGCCGTCCACGGGGATCACCGTCCCGGTCAGATACGCCCCGGCGCGCGAGGCCAGGAAGATCGCCGCGCCCGCCATGTCCTCCGGCTCGCCGATCCGCCCGAGCGGGCAGGCCGCAATGATGGCGTCGCGGAACTGCTGCAACGTCTCGGCCATCATCTTGCTCTCGAAGGGTCCCGGGGCGATGGCGTTCACCGTCACCCCGTGGCCGGCCAGTCGCACGGCCAGCGCCCGCGTGAGATGGTGCACCGCGGCCTTGCTCGCGGAGTAGGCGTAGGACTCCCAGAGCGGGACCCGGAGGCCGTCGATGGAGCCGACGTTGATGACGCGCGCCGGGTCGCCCGGCCGGGCCGCGCCCTCGAGCAGCGGCAGGAGCGCCTGCGTGAGGTGGAAGACCGCCTTCACGTTGATCGCGAGCACCTTGTCCCAGGCCGACTCCGGGTACTCGGCGAGCGGGGCGCCCCACGTGGCGCCGGCATTATTCACGAGGACGTGCAGGGCCGGCTCGCGAGCGGCGATCTCCTGCGCCAGGCGCCTGGCCTCCGCCTCGCTGGAGAGGTCGGCGGGCAGCGACACGCATGCCCCGGCGCGCGACAGCTCCGCGGCGGCGCCGTCGCAGGCCTCGCGCTTGCGGGAGGAGATGTAGACCCGGGCGCCGTGCTCCACGAAGCCCCCCGCGATCATCAGGCCGATCCCCCGCGAGCCGCCGGTGACCAGCGCCACCTTGCCGCGAACGGAGAACAGGTCGTTCACCACTCCGCCTCCTCGCGCGACGCCGGCGTCAGGAGCAGTCCCCGCAGAACGGCGCCACGTCCCCCGTGGCCGGCGGGCCCGGGGTCGGTTCACAACATTTCTCTGGAGGAAACATCGTTCAACATGCTAGGAGAGCCGCGGGGCACCTGTCAAGAGGGCGCCGGCGGCTTCCGTCCCACGCCTCGATGCCGCGCGACGCAGCGCCTAGATGCGGAGGCCGGCCAGGAACCCCTCCCGCACCGCGTTGTGGACGGCGCGGGGGCGGATCACGTCGCCCGCGATGTACATCTCGTCACCCGAGAACTCGAGCCCATCCACGAGCCCCTGCACCGAGCCCCGGGGGCCGGCGGCGATCACGCTGTCGGCGGGGATCACGCGCCGCGCGCCGTCCTTGGCGACGACTTCCACGGCGTCCCGCGTGACCCTCGCCACCCGGACCCCGGTCACCGTCTCGATGCCGTACTCCTTCACCCAGGCCATGTGCCGCCACCGGAACGTGGGGATGACGTCCGAGGCGATCCTGTCACCGGCCTCCACGACCGTCACCCGCTTGCCCTGGGCCGACAGCGACTCGGCGCAGACAAGTCCCGCGCGCTCCCCGCTCAGCACAACCACCCGCTGCCCCACCGGGACGCGCTCCTCCAGCACGTCGTAGACGTCCAGCAGCGCGCCGCCGTCCAGGGGGTAGCGGCCCTGGACGTCGAGGGCCGCGCCGGTGGCCACGACGATGGCGTCGGGCTTCATCCTGTCGCAGAGCTCGCGGGTCATCTCCTGCCCGAGCCTCACCTCGACGCCGTAGCGGGCCAGCTGCGTCTCGTAGTAGCGGATGAGCCGGAGCCAGATGTAGCCGCCGTCCACCTCCTTCGAGGCGTGGACGAGCTGCCCGCCCAGCCGCCCGCGCCTTTCCACCAGCGTGACCTGATGCCCGCGCTCGGCGGCGATCTTGGCCGCCTCGAGCCCCGCGGGTCCCCCGCCCACCACGAGCACCCGCTTGGGGGAGGGGGCGGGACGCACCTCGTACTGCGGCTCGTACTCGTGGGACAGCCGGGGGTTCATGGCGCAGTTGTAGGGCAGATCGCGGAACATGCGCGAGAGGCACAGGAGCCCGCCCACGCAGGGCCGGATCTCCTCCACGCGGTCCTCGGCCGTCTTGTGCAGCAGCATCGGGTCGGCCAGGAAGGGCCGGCACACCTCCCAGAGATCGATCTTGCCCGCGGCAATGGCCTCGTTGGCCATGACCGGGTCGCCGAAGCGCGGGCCGAAGGCCACCGGGATCTTGACGGCGGCCTTGGCGCGGACGGCCAGTGGCAGCCAGCCGTCCGTCGGCACGTCCCGCCCGAGGGCGCCCTTGCGCGCCTCGTGCCAGCCCACCACGATGCTGAGCATGTCCGCGCCTGCCTGCTCGGCCAGCCGCATGAACTCCACGCACTCCTCGGGCGTCGAGCCGCCGAACTCGTCCATCAGCTCCTCGCCATTCAGTCGCACGACCATCATCGCGTCCCGGCCGATGGCCCGCCGCGTGGCCTCCAGCAGCTCGATGAGGAACCGGGCGCGGTTCTCCACCGAGCCGCCGTACCGGTCCTCGCGCTTGTTGGTGAAGCTCGACAGGAAGTTGGCGAGGAGATAGCCCATGAAGGCCGTGTGCTCCACCCCGTCGAAGCCCGCGTCCATGGCCCGCGTGGCGGCCTCGGCGTGCTGCTGGATGATGCCGCGGATCTCCTCCACCGACATCTCCTTCGGCTTGCGGAAGTGCCGCAGCGTCTGCGGTGTGGCCGAGGGCTGCAGCGCGTAGGCCAGGTTGATGCCGCCGTAGCGGCCGCCGTGCAGGATCTGCTGGATGGCGACGGCCCCGCCGGCGTGCAGCATGTCGGCGATCTTCCTAAGCCCGGGCACGTAGCGGTCGTCGCAGAGGGCGATCTGGCGCACGTAGGCCTTGCCCTCGCCGTTGGGGTCGGGGTAGGCGCCCTGGTTGGTGATGAGCCCGCAGCCCGTGCGCGCGATGACGTCCATGCGCGCGTACTCGCGGTCGGTGATGAAGCCGTCCTCGGTGTTGAAGTTGGACACGGAGCAGGCGGCGTACTTGACGCGGTTCCGGAGCGTGAACTTGCCCACGCGGAACGGCTCGAAGAGCTGCCCGTACTTCTTCACGCCCGGTCCACTCGGCTCCATGGCATCCTCCTCCGGCCTGCGGGGCTGTTCTCCATCCTGCTAATGAGTCTTGCGGATTACCGTTACGGCGGAGGCCGGCAGGGGGGGGCGCGGCCTGGACCTCGCACCCTCTTCATCGCCGATCCGCGGAGGGGGTGCAACCGAGAGGGACGGGCGCCGGCTTCGAGCGCCGCTACGGCACGGGTCCAGGCAGCGCCCCCGCCTGCCCGCCCCCGGCCCATTCGCGTACCCGTATTCGGCAAGAGTCATGAGGGGCTGATGGCGGTCAACCACTCGTCCACGGCGGCGGAGAAGGCCTCCGGCTGATCCAGCACCAGGTGATGGAAGGCCCCGGGCAGGGTGGCCACGGTGGCTTGCGGGATCGCCTCGCCGACGCGCTCGGCCGCTGCCCTGCCCATCACCCGGCTTCCCTCGCCGTGGATCACCAGGGTGGGGCAGCGGATCCCCGGGAGCACGGGCCACGGGTCCACCGGCGGATGCCTGAACACCGCCCTGTCAAGGGCGAGTCGCCAGCGGCCCGGAGCGGTCTCCTGGACCCCGCTCTCGCCGAGATGGCGCAGCATCTCCGGCGTCGCCGTGGTGTCGGGCGGCTGGAGCCTGAAGCGCGCCCCGGCCTCGGCTCGCGTGGCGAAGTCGGCCGGCGGCCGGCCGGCCTGGCGCTCGGCGGCCCCTGCCTGCTCGGCAGTCCACGTGGAGAGCATGTCGGCGATCACCAGCGCCTCGACGAGATCCGGACGGCGGGCGGCCACCACGGCGCCCACGTAGGCGCCCATGGAATGGCCCACCAGCACGATGGGCCGGAGGCCCAGCGCCGACAGCACGCCCTCCACGTCCCGCGCATGGTCCTCGAAGCCGTAGGCCGGCGGCGCGGCATGCGCGCTTCCGCCATGGCCCCTGAAGTCCAGCGCCACCACGCGATGCCGCGCGGTCCACGAGGGCGCCGTCCAGTCCCACCAGTGCAGATGCGCCGCCAGCGAGTGGAGCAGCAGCAACGGGCGGCCGCCCTCCCCTCCCCCCCAGTCGGCCAGCTCCAGCGCGAGCCCATTGACGCTGACGGCGAACGGAGCCCCGCAGTCCACGCTACCGAGCCTGCCGGAGCCGGCTGACGCCCGAGCCCGGAGGGCAGGGCCGCCGCCGGCACACCGAGTGGCTCGCCTGCACGCCGCACCTCGCTCGGGCGGGCCGAGCGCGACCCCCCATCCCCCAGGGGGGGCGGCGCCAGGGCTGTCGTTCCGCGATCGCGCGCTCGCCCCGCCCTGCGCTTCGGGCGGCGGCACGGCTCGCCACAGGGTGCCGGCGGCGGCCCTGCCCTCCGGGCTCGGGCGCCTCGCGCTCGAGGGATTCGGCGGGGGGCATCAGCTGCGGACGTCGACGTCCAGGGTGAAGGTGAAGCGGTCGGCGCGGTAGTAGATCCAGGCCACGTCCACGACGCGCCGCCCGAGGTCGAAGACCACGCCCGAGAAGAAGAGCACGGGGCTCAGGATGTCCACGCCCAGGGCCCCGGCGATGTCCTGCTGCGCGCGCTGCGCCTCGATGGAGATCTGCACATCCGAGAGCTTCACCCCCAGCACGTCCCGCACGATCTTCAGCATCGGGTCCCGCCGGAGCGTCGCGGGGTCGATCTGGCTGCCGTACTCGGGGAGCACGTGGTTCAGCGCATAGGACAGGGGCACGCCCTGGTCGCGTCTGAGCCGCCGGAAGAAGCAGAGCTCGCGCTCCCCCGGGAAGTGGCGGGCCAGCGCCGGCGGCACCGGGACCGTGCTCTGCTCGAGCACCTCCGTCTCCTCGCTGTACTGCTGGGCGATGACGGACTCGACGGAGCCCATGAGCCGGAGCTCCTTCCGGTGATGCGGCCCCGGCGTCACGAAGGTGCCGCGCCCCCGCTGGCGCGAGATCAGCGCCTCGTCCTCCAGCGCCCGGAGCGCCTGGCGCACCGTGACCACGCTCACCCCGTGTCGGCGGGCCAGCGCCACCTCCGGGGGCACCCGGTCGCCGGCCACCAGGGCGCCGCCGAGGATCTCGGCGCGGAGCATCTGGGCCAGCTGGTACCAGAGCGGGAGCTTCCGGTTGAACACGCTATCGCCCATGGGTGCCGCCCGGCTCGTCCCAGGGCAGCGCGGCGCAGAGCGCCTCCACCCGGCTGTAGCGCTCCTCCACCGTCCGGCCCAGCGCCCGGAGCCCATCCTCGTCCAGGTGACGGAGGCGGCCCATGAGCCCCGCGAAGTCCCCGAGCGGGCGCGGGTGGGCGATGGGGTGTGTCATGCGGAAACGGCCGCGCCGCGCCTCCCACAGGGGGAAGACGCGCGTCAGGACGGCCATCCGGGCGATCTCCACCGCGGCATCCATGGGCGCCTGCCAGCCCACATGGCAAGGGGCATAGAGATGGATGTAGGCAAGCCCGTCCTCGGCCGCGAGCGCGCGCTCGAGCTTGGCGGCGAAGTCCTCCGGATGCGACACGCTGGCCGTGGCCACGTAGGCGGCGCCGTGCATCGCCATGAGCACGGGCACGTCCTTGGGCGCCTGCGTCTTGCCCGCATGCGCCTTGCCCGACTGCCCCGGGCCGACGGGGGTGGTCATGGTCCGCGCGCCCTGGAGCGTCGTGCTGCTCCGCTGGACGCCCGTGTTCATGTACCCCTCGTTGTCGTAGCAGATGTAGACGATGGGCTCGCCGCGCTCCGCCGCGCCGGACAGGGGCTGGAAGCCCACATCCGCGGTGGTGCCGTCCCCCACGAAGGCCACCGCGCGCGTCCGGGCGCCAGAGCGGCGCAGCTGGCGCGCCACTCCGGTCATGAGCGACGGGACATTGGTCATGAGCGACATGACGCTGGGCAGCCGCGTGGTGGCGGCCGTGCCGAGCCCGCAGGCGAGCATGCAGGCGCAGCCTGGCGCGGCGAAGACCACGGCGTCCGGGCCGATGGCGCGGAAGGCCAGGCGGAAGCCCAGCTCCGCCGCGCAGCCCGGGCAGAGATTCACGCCCTGGGTGAAGGGATCGGGATGCCCGAAGCGCCGCGCCAGCGCCGAGGTCTCCACCCAGCGGAGCGCGCCCGTGGGGCAGGCCGCGGCGCAGGCGGGCCGGCCATCGCAGGTGTCACACTTGGAGGCGCGCCCGGTGGCCGTCTCCAGCGCGATGCCGCCCCAGGCGCAGGCCACGGCGCAGGCGCCGCAGCCGACACAGCGCTCCTGATCGAGCCGGACCACGCCCGACTCCTCGCGCACGAGGGCGCCGGTCGGGCAGGCGTCCCGACAGGCGGGCTCCCCGCATTGCCCGCAGGCGAGCGCGCCGTGGAAGGAGACCTCCGCCAGGTGGAGCGCCGTGATGCGCGGCGCCCCGCGCGCGCGGGCGCAGGCCTCGACGCAGTCGCTGCAGCCCGGCGGGCAGGCGCCCCACTCGATGCAGAGCGTGTCGCGGAGCGCGGGCGGCGCCATCACCGCCATCACGCGGCCCCGCGCTGGGCCCGGGCGCAGAGCCATCGGGCTGTCTCGAGGGGGCGGGCCAGGAGCAGCTCGGCCTGCGCCCTCACGGGCACGCGCTCCCGGATCAGCCAGCAGAGGGCGCCGGGATCCGCCGGCATGCCCGAGAACGAGGCGCCCACGAGCCTGTCGCCGTCGAGGACGAGCCGGCCTCGTCGAGCGCCCGAGGCCTGCTCGAGCCGCGTTTGCCCTTCGGTCGCCTCGGTGGCTCCCGCGCTCACGAGGAGCCGGCCGAAGAAGGAAAAGACATTGGCGGGCAGCCACCCCTCGTGCTCGACGGAGCGCCCGGCCATGTTCGCTCCGGCCACCCGTCCCTGCCCCGCCGCCGTGGGCAGCACGGCGTGACAGCCGATAGTCCCGTCGGCGCCCGGGCCCTCGGCGACATCTCCGGCGGCGTAAATGCCCGGGATGCTCGTCGCCATCCGCCTGTCCACGACGAGCCCGCGGCCCATCGCGAGCCCGGCGCCTGCAAGGAATCCGAGGCGCGGCCTGACGCCGACACAGGCCGCGACGAGATCGGCCTCAACGCTGCCGCCATCGGAGAGCGTCACCAGAGCCGCCCCGTCGCGCCGCCCGAGCGCGACGGCCCGGCAGCCCAGCCGGAACTCGACGCCCCGGCTCTCGAACAACTCCTGCACGGCGCCGGCATCCTGGCGGGCGAAGGCCCGCGGCAGGACCTGCGGCTCCTGCTCGACGACGGTCACGCGGGCGCCCGGAGCACGGTGGACGATCGCGTCGGCCAGCTCCATGCCGATGAGGCCCGCGCCGAGCACCGCGACCCGGGAGGTGCCTTCGAGCGCGGCGCTGAGCCCGCGCAGGTCGGCCAGTCGCGTGAAGGTGTGAAGCGGCACCGCGTCAGGGTTGTCCAGCGCGGGCAGGATGGGCTCGGAGCCCGAGGCCACCAGGAGCCTGTCGAACTCGATCTCCCCGCCCCCGGCCAGCCGCAGCACCCGGCGGTCTGCGCAGAGCGCCACCGCCGGCCTGCCGGCGAGCAGCCGGCAGCCCGCGCTCGCGAAGAACGCCGCCGGGCGCAGCGCGATCCGCGACTCGTCGATCCGCCCCGCCAGGAGATGGGGCAGCACCGTGGGCGAGTACGGCGCCTCCGGCTCGGCGGTGAGGAGCGTGATGGGGTCTGCGGGGCGGCTGACGCGGATGGCCTCGACGGCAGCCAGCGCCGCGGTGCCGGCGCCGACGATCACGTGGCGGAGCGAGGCGCCCATGGGCTACTCGAGGTTGAGCCAGACCACTTCCGGCCCCTCGACACCCCGGCCGCGGGCCAGCGTGGTCCGCACGGCCGCCTCGAGCATCTCGCGCCGGAGATCGGTGCCGGCGATCCCGCCGATGAAGTTGACCATCGGGACCCGCCTGTCCAGGTCGGCCGCCGCCCTGACATCCACGAAGAGATGGCCCGCGCCCCAACCGAAGGAGACGGAGCGGTCCACCACGCCGACGGCCCTGCGCCCGCGCAGCAGCGAGGCGAGGCGCGCGCGGGGGAAGGGCCGGAACATGCGCACCCGCGCCAGGCCCACGGCCACGCCCTCGTCACGCAGCCTGTCCACGGCCACCTTGAGCGTGCCCGCGTGGCTGCCCATGGCGACCATGAGGATCTCGGCGTCCTCCGCGCGGTAGGTCTCGACGCTGCCGCCGTACTCGCGACCAAAGGCCGCCAGGAACTCGCCGTCGAGCCCCTCGGCGATGTCCAGCGCCGCCTGCATGGCCTGGCAGTGCTTGTAGCGGTACTCGGCGTAGAGGTCGCCCACGACGAAGGCCCCGAAGGTGAGCGGGGCCTCCGCGGAGAGGATCGGGCGCTTGCCCGCTCCCACGGGAGCGAGGAAGCGGTCCACCGCCCCCTGCTCGGGCACCTGCACCGGCTCCGAGAGATGGGAGAGGTAGTAACCGTCATAGGAGACATTGACCGGCAGCTGCACGCGCGGGTCCTCGGCGAGGCGATAGGCCACGAGGATGGAGTCGAGGATCTCCTGGCAGGACTCGGTGACGAGCTGCACCCAGCCGCCGTCCTTCACCATCATGATGTCCTGCTGCCCGCTGGACACCGTGTGGGGCGCCGACTGCTCGCGCGTGGCCACCGTCATCACCACGGGCACGCGCTGGCCGGAGGCGAAGAGGTAGGCGTCGTACATGAACATGAGGCCCATGGACGAGGTCGCCGTGAAGGCGCGCCCGCCTGCAGCCGCGGCGCCGATGGCCGCGGAGAGCGCCGAGTTCTCTCCCTCCACCTCCACGGTGTCGGCCTCGAGCCGCCCCTCGGCCCGCGCGCGGTACAGGGCCTCGAGGAGCGGGGTCTGAGGCGAGATCGGGTAGGAGGCGACGAGATCGGGCCGGCAGAGCATGACGCCGACTGCCGCGGCCTTGTTGCCGTCCATCACGCGCAGCGCCGTCGTCGTCACGCCCCGGCCTCCTCCTCCACCATGAGAACGGCCGACACGGGACAGGCGCGCGCGCAGACCCCGCAGCCCTTGCAGAAGTCGAGATCAGCCGAGAAGTGACGCCCCCGGTCGCGCACGCAGCCGGTGGGGCAGAAGAGGTAGCAGAGCCCGCAGTGGGAGCAGCGCGCCTGGCGTGTCACCGGCCGCTGGAGCCGCCAGTCGCCGGTGCGGATCGTGTGCATCGTCTCGGGATCGGCCCAGGCGCCCTCGAAGGGGCTATGGAAGCGCATGCGCCATCTCCCCGGCCAGGACCCTCAGCTCGGCGTACCCGCGCTCCACGGCGCGACGGTTCCCCGGGAGCGCCTCGCCCTCGAAGTAGTCCGGCAGGACATGGAGCAGGCTCTCGCGCGACACCCAGCCCGTGAGCCTTGCGAGAGCCCCGAGCATGGCCGTGTTGGCCGCGGGACGCCCCAGCTCGTCCTGGGCGATGGCCCCGGCGCGGACGGCGCCGGCGACGCCGACGTGGACGCCCTCCGGCAGCGGCGGCAATGTCGCGGCGTTGACGAGAAGCGCGCCTCCCGGCTTGAACCCCTCGAAGACCGCGCCGCCGCGCGCGAGGCCCGGATCGAGCACGAGGAGGCAGTCCGGCGCATAGATCTGGGTGCGCTCGCGGATGGGCGTCGAGTCGAGGCGGAGGAAGGCCGTCACCGGCGCGCCGCGCCGCTCGAAGCCGAACATCGGGAAGGCGGCGGCGTATCGTCCGTCCCGGACAAGGGCGGCGGCCAGGATCTCGGCCGCCATGGCGGCGCCCTGCCCGCCCCGCCCGTGGAAGCGGATCTCCTTCATGCGCTGGCCCTCACCGGGCCTGGTAGACATGCGGCAGGTAGCGCCCCGCCTTGGCGATGGCGTACTTCACGTAGAAGTCCCCCACCAGCGAGGCGACCCCCACCAGGGCCAGCGCGCCCATGGAGACCGGGGTCACCGCGTTGAGGATGCCGATGGCCACCGGGATCACGAAGCCAACGGCCACCACGCCCACGTAGAAGGCCGCGGCCACCCGACCCCGCAGGAGGTCCTCCACCGAGCGCTTCGCCCCCACCGAGGAGTTCGCCATGATGGTGAGGTAGAAGAGGATGCAGACGCCCGCCGAGAGCCCGATCCAGAGCTCGAGCACCTCGATGAGCCCCTGCTCGGCGCTGAGCGGTGTCCAGGGCAGGAACAGCAGCAGGAGCGCCGTGCCGCCGCGGAGCGCATAGGCCACGTAGAGGACGGGCAGCAGCGAGGAGTTCCAGAACGGGATCGCGCGGCAGACGGCATAGACATTGCCCTTGTAGAGCATGACGATGCCCGCGCCCAGCAGCGATAGGCCCCAAACAACGCTCGCCAGGCCGCTGCCGCCGAGACCCGCCGCGCGCAGGACGAGGTACACGACCCCGGCGGCCATCAGGATGTTGAGCCCCACGAAGCCGCGCCCCACCCAGGAGGTGCGGATCCTGACCATGCGCCAGAAGCGCTCGGGGCGGCCCAGGAAGAGCAGATGCGCGAGCCCGCTGAGCCCGACCACGACGAGGCTCGTGATCTCTCCCGGCAGGAAGCCGAGCGCGCTCGAGAAGGCCCAGCCCCCCGCGCCCACGCCGGAGAGGAAGTGGCCCGCGATGAGCAGGAGCCCGCGCCCGTCCACCCACTCGCGCTGGGGACGTGCGGTCTCCTGGAGATCGTCCATCAGCCTGTCGAAGGGATCCGCGAACACTCTCATGGCGGCCTCCGGCGCTCAGGCGGGCAGGTAGTACACCGAGGGCCCGGTGCCCAGCTCGGGGTGGAGCGGCTCGCCCCCGCGCTCCTTGATGAGCCGGCTCACCTCGCTTTGCGGGTCGTCGAGGTCGCCGAAGGTGCGGGCGTGGGTCGGACAGGTCAGCACGCAGGACGGCTCCTCCCCTCGCTCCAGCCGATGCGCACAGAAGTTGCACTTCATCACCACGCCCGTCGGGTGCTTGGCGTAGCCCACGGCCTCGTACTCGGTGGGGCCCTGGGCGCCGAAGTAGTAGCGTGTCTTGGCGTGGAAGTAGCGCGCCTCGTAGGGGCAGGCCTGCATGCAGTAGCGGCAGCCCACGCAGACCTCGCGGTCCACGTCCACGATGCCGTCGGGCCGCTTGGAGGTGGCCCCCGTGGGGCACACGGCCTCGCAGGGCGGGGTCTCGCAGTGCATGCAGAGCAGGGGCAGGAAGACCTTCCTCACGTTCGGGTACGTGCCCGACTCGCGCTTGACCACCCGGGCGAAGAAGACGCCGGGCGGGGTCGCGTGCTCGGCCTTGCAGGATACCTGGCAGCCGTAGCAGCCGAAGCAGCGCTTGAGGTCGATCACCATCCCGTATCTCATCGGCCCACCCTCACCTTGGCGCAGAGGTCCAGGTTCAGGTTCACCGGGCTCGTGTGCTCGAAGTCCACCTCCAGCAGCTCGTTGAAGAACACCCCCTTGCCCTGGGCGATGGGCTGATGCCTGGTCCAGTGGCCGGCGCAGGCGGCGATGCCCACGCCCTCCGGATGGATGCCCTCCGTGAGCCGCACCTTCCCCTCGACGCGCCGGCCCGCCGCCGACTCCACCCAGATCGCCTCCCCGTCCTTGATCCCGCGGGCGCGCGCCGTCTTCGTGTTGAGCGCGATGGTGTAGGAGTACGGGTCCATGCGCGAGGCCTCGTCCAGCCACGGGTTCTCCATGGTGAAGCCATTGGTGTGCAGCACGTCCCGGTAGTAGAAGGCATAGAGGTCGTAGGCCGGGTCCTCCACCTCGTGGGAGGGGCAGGCGATCCACTCGGGCACAGGGCTATAGTAGGCGCGGTCGAAGCGCATGCCCCGGGGCTCGGTCACCGCGCGGATCTTGTCTCCCAGGTCCAGCATGAACTCCCAGTAGATCGGCACGCGCACGTCCACGAAGGGGCGCCAGTACACCTCCTCCACCTTCTTCGGCCAGGTGATGACCCCGTGCTCCTTGAACCAGTCGAGCCCGCGCTCGGGGCCGAACTTGTGCTGCAGTTCCCGGTCCGTGATCTCCTCGAAGGTGTAGGCCCTCTTCGGGTCGAGCATCTGCGGGCCGTCCAGCCCATAGAAGACGTTGAGCGCCATGTTCAGCTCGGGTCCGAGCCCCATGCGGTAGCCGAGTCCCAGCAGCACCTCGCGCGCGCTCCTGCGCTCGTGGGTGAGCGGCACCACCGGCTGGCGGATGGGCCACCCCCACTGCCCCCGGCCCGCCGGGTGGTTGAAGATGAACGGGAAGTTGGGCCGCGGGTCGAGCACCTCGAGATAGGAGCCGTCGGGCAGGATGATGTCGGCGAAGTCGGAGAACTCGTTGAGGAACAAGTCGAAGGAGACGATGAAGTCGAAGCGGGCCAGCGTCTCGGCCACGGTGTCCTTGTTGCCGACGCTCATGACCGAGTTGGCGCCGTAGTTGATCATCATCTTCGGCCGGTAGGGCAGCTCGAAGCGCTCCCACCACTTGGTCTGGTCGGCGGAGGCCATGAGCGGCGAGACATGCGAGAGCGGGTAGGTCTCGATGAAGCCCATGGAGTCGGGATGGCGCGGCTCGGCGGGCGGGTACGGCAGATGCGGCAGCATCCACGTCCCCGGCGTCATGAGCCCGTCCCTCTCGGCGCGCGGGACATAGCGCGGCCGGCCCGTGTCCGGATGCCCGTGGCAGACGGGGTTGAAGCCCAGGGCACCTCCCACCACGTCGGCCGCCCCCACGATCTGGTTCAGGAGATCCACCGCGAAGCAGATGTGCGAGGAGTTCTTGTGCCCCTGGGCGCCGCGGAAGTAGATGGCGGCGGCGGGGCGATAGGGCAGCCGCACGCCGTCCAGCACGATGGTGCTGCCCACGCGCGCGGCCTCGCCGAACTCCCGGGCCAGGCGCCTGGCCTGGGCCGCGGGCACGCTGCTGAGCCGCTCCTGCCACTCGGGCGTGAACTGCTCGACATGCTCCTTCAGGAGGGCGAAGGCCGGCCGGCACCTCTCGCCGTTCACCTGGAACTCGCCGAGGAGCGCGGCCTCACCGACTGACTTGTCGTCGTAGGGCTTCGGGGCTACCGCCGTGGCGTCCCACACCAGCGGCTTGCCCGAGGCGGCATCCCGGGCGTGGCGGCCGTCGGGCCTGACTAGGTACGGACCATTGGTGTGCCGCCTGAGATACTCCGCATCGTAGATCCCCAGCTCGTTCAGGAGCACGTTGACCATGGCGAGAGCCAGCGCCGCATCCGTCCCGACGCGGATCGGCACCCACTCGCTGGCCTTGGCCGCGGCGAAGTTGCACATGGGGTCCACGACCACCATGCGCATGCCCCGCGCGCGGGCATCGGCGGCCAGCTCCATGTTGGGCGTGGCGGCATGCCCGGCCCCATGGCCCTTGGAGGCGCCGAAGTACAGCGCGTAGTTGCAATGCTCGAAGTCAGGCACCAGCGACCAGGAGGCGTGCATGATGCCGCCCACTGCATGCGCCCCGTTGCCGCAGTGAATCCCGCCGCCCGCGACCCACATGTTGGGGGTCCCGAAGGCCCAGCCGAACGTGAAGAAGAGGAGCGACGAGGGCGCCAGCGTCGTCGTCACCTGGATCATGAGCTGGCGCGGGTCCTCGGCGCGGATCTTCTCCATGCGCACCGTGATCTCCTCCAGCGCCTCCTCCCAGGAGATGGGCTTCCAGCCCGGGTCCACCCCGATGCCCTTCTTCGGATTCGTGCGGCGCAGCGGGGTGTTCACGCGGTTCGGGTCGTAGAGGATCATGATCCCGGCCAATCCCTTGGCGCAGATGCGCCCCTTGCCGACGGGGCTCGCCGGGTTGCCCTCGATCTTCACGATGGTGCCGTTCACGCGGTGGGCGAGGATGGAGCACCCGCCGTAGCAGATGGTGCACGCCGAGGGGATCCAGCGGTCCTCATGCGCCGCCTGGCCGCTCGTCGCCCCCTGGCCCGTCGTCTTCGGAGCGCCCATGGCTTCTCCTTTCATCCGCTGCCCCTGCTACCCACCGCTCGCCGCCGGCATGAGATAGATCAGGACTTCGGCCGATCCCTGTCCGTCGCCGCCTGTGGGCAGCGGCCGGTCCAGCGTCTCGTCGGTCTGTAGCGCGCTGTCCACGAAGATCCGCGTGTGCATCTGCAGGGGACGGGGCGGGGTCTGCGAGCGGAACACGCGGCGCCCGAAATCCGGGCCGAATCGCGACTCGAGGTCATCGAGCACCTGGCGCAGTGTCGCGCCGGGCCGGGTCTCCAGGGCCATTTCCTTCCGCCCTGTCACGGTCGCGATCACCCCCATGAAGACGACCCGGGTACTCATATTCTTGTAAGTACGTGACCGAGGTTGGGCCACCCTAAGATGGGGAGGCGAGGGCGATCAATGGGGCATCGGGCTCAATTTGATGAGGCGAACGGCGAGGCTGGCCGCCAAGCCCTGGGGTCAGGTCTTGCAATCCGACATTTCGTCGTGGTGCGTGTCGTAATGCAAGATCTGACCCCGCTTGACATCCCGGTCCCTGCCGCGTATATCTCGGTCGGTTTCCGCCAGGGAGATCGCCCGGCCCCACTGGCCAGCAAGCGTCGGGGCGGATGTCCCGGCAGCAGACCCGCACCCCCAGGATGCGCCTGAGGGCGTTCCG
>Ga0156334_1061_pt1 | contig 23667 bp, 20 predicted proteins | sample RifCSPlowO2_12_FD_107982 | JGI IMG/M metagenome (GOLD analysis project Ga0156334, IMG submission 107982) | Candidatus Rokubacteria bacterium RIFCSPLOWO2_12_FULL_71_19
GACATCCCCGAGGGCCGAGAGCTTGACGATGGCGAGTTTGGCGGGAGGCGAGGTCACCGCGCGAATCTCTGGAGGATGGCGGCGATGAGGTCGCGCGTCGAGTGGTCCTTGGGATCCCCGGCGATGGCCACGCGCCCTCCCGCCCCGAGGACGCTCTCGCGCTCGGGCACCGACTCCTCCGTGTAGTCCGTTCCCTTGGCCTGCACGTCGGGGCGGAGGCGGCTCACGAGGCTGTCCACGGTGTCCTCATCGAAGACGACGACGGCGTCCACCGGCCGGAGGGCGGCGACGATCTCCGCCCGCTCCCCTTCGCCCACCACCGGGCGGCCGGCCCCCTTGAGCCGGCGCACGGAGGCGTCGGAGTTGAGCGCCACCAGGAGCACATCGCCCAACGCCCGGGCGGCCTGGAGATAGCGCACGTGTCCCACGTGCAGGAGATCGAAGCAGCCGTTGGCGAGGACGATGCGCTTGCCCTCGGCCCGCCAGGTCGCGGCCAGGCTGAGCGCCTCCTCGAGGCTACAGCGCGGCGCCATCGCAAGTCAGGGCCTGGACGAGCTCTCCGGGCGACACCGTGGCGGTGCCGCGCTTCATGACCACCACGCCCCCCGCCACGTTGGCCAGCCAGGCGGCCTCCCCCGCGCTGGCGCCCGAGGCCAGCGCCACCGCGAACGTGCTGATCACGGTGTCGCCGGCCCCCGTCACGTCGGCGATCTGGTCGCTGCCGTGGATGGGCATGAAGGTCACCGGCCCCTCCCGCTCGAAGAGCGCCATCCCGCGGCTGCCGCGCGTCACGAGGAGCAATGCCGCCTCGAGCCGCTCGAGCACGGCGCGCCCCGCCTTCTCGATGGCGCGCTCGTCGGCGAGCTCGCTCCCCGCCAGCGCCTCCAGCTCGGGCTCGTTGGGGGTGGCCGCGGTCATGCCCTTGAAGCGCAGCAGATCGTAGCGACTGTCGACGGCGACGACGGCCTTCCGGGGACGGGCGATCTCGAGCACGGCCTCGAAGACCCTGGGCGACACCACCACGTACCCGTAGTCGGAGACCACGAAGGCATCGGCAGCGGCGCCGATCTCCCTGAGACGCCAGACGAGGGCATCCTCCACATGGGGGTCGAGCCCCCCCGCGGGCTCGCGATCGAGCCGCACGACCTGCTGGCGCGTCGACTCGTAGCCGCCCGCCATGATCCGGGTCTTCATGGGGGTGAGCCGCCCCTCTGCGCGGAGGATCCCGGCAGTCGAGATGCCCGCTTTTCGGAAGAGCCCGGCCACCTCGTCCCCCGGGCCGTCGTTGCCGAGCACGCCCACCGGCGAGGCGCTGGCTCCGAGGGCGTGGACGTTGTGGGTGGCATTGGCGGCCCCGCCCAGCCGCACCTCTCGGTCCGTGAACCTCAGGATGAGAACCGGCGCCTCGCGGGAGATGCGCGCGGGCTTCCCGTAGAGGTACTCGTCGGCGATGAGGTCGCCGACGATCACGACCCGCCGGCCCGCGAAGCCGGCGATGGCCGCCTCGAGTTGCCGGACCGGGTACATCAGCGGCCCCTCCGGGCCAGGGCCCACTCGACGGCGTCGAGCAAGTCCTCGGCGATGTGGTCGGGCTTGAGCCGCCAGTGCTGGCGCCGGTGCTCCCACTCCCCGCGCCCGTAGCCGGTGAGCACCAGCACCCCGCCGGCGCCCACCGCGTGAGCGGCTTCCACATCCGAGATCTTGTCGCCGATGACGACCGAGGCCCGGAGATCGAGACCCAGATCGGAGGCCGCCCTCAGCAAGAGACCCGGGCGGGGCTTCCGGCAATCGCAGGCGGCGCGGTAAGGGGGCTCTCCCTCCTCGGGATGGTGGGTGCAGATGTACAGCCCGTCGAGATGAGCGCCGAGTGCCGCCAGCTGTCTCAGCATCTCGGCGTTGACGGCGCCGAGGATCTCCTCCGAGAAATACCCCTTGGCGATGCCCGACTGGTTGGTGACCATGACCGCTGGCACCCCGGCCTGGTTGAGGCGCCTCACGGCCTCGGCCGTCCGGGGCAGCAGCCGGAGGCGGCTCACGTGGTTGACGTACCCCATCTCCTCGGTGAGGCATCCGTCACGGTCCATGAAGACTCCGGACTGTCCTGACATTGACAGGCAGTGTAAAGCCAGCCGGGCGAATGATCAATGAACATCCATGTTTCTGGACACGCGACGGTACAGCTGCCTGAGCCCCTCGACCTGCGCGGCATGGGTGAAGCGGCATGCCGTGGCCCTGGCCTGCTCGCGCAGCCTGCCGGGGTCCGAGTCGCGGAGCCGATCGAGCAGGCGCCCGATGGCAACCCCCGTGACCTCGGCCGCCACCACACCGTTCTCGCCCTCGCGGATCAGCTCGGCCCCCCCCGCGGCGGCGCTTGAGAGGACAGGCACGCCCGAGGCGAGCGCCTCCAGGTGGACATTGCCGAAGGGCTCGTAGCGCGCCGGCAGCGCCACCGCATCGGCCAGCGCGTACAGCCGCTCCACGTCGGCGCGCGGCCCCACCCATACCACCCGGTCCGAGATCCCCAGCCGGGCCGAGAGGCTCTGGTACCGCTCGGTGGACCCTTTGCCCGCCACCACGAGCCTGGCCCTGCTGTCCTGCATCAGGGCCAGGCCCTCGAGGAGCGGGCCGAGACCCTTGCGCTCGAACCCTGACCCCACGAAGAGGACTGCCCATGCCTCGCCAGCCAGGCCGAGCTCCTCGCGACCCAGAGCGCCCAGCTTCTCCCGGTTGTCCGGGTGAAAGCGGTGGAGGTCCACCCCGTTGTAGACGACTGTCACTCTCTCGGGCGGCGTGGCATAGAGCCGCTCGATCTCCGACTTGCCCAGATGAGAGATGGCCACGATCTCCCTGGCCCACCTGAGGGAAAAGATCCTCTGTTCCAGCAGCATGACCGTCCGATGGTATGGATCCACTTTGGCCCAGCTCCGGCCCATGGCGGCCAGGTAGCCGCGATGCGTCCCCTCCCCGGCACGGTAGATGTCCTGCCAGAGACAGCGCTCGTGACTCTGGACCACGTCATAGGGGCGGCTCCGCGTCGCCCAGCGCGCAGCCAGCCCGAAGGCCAGGAGCCGGGCGAGCGAGGGTTGCGGCGGCACGACGAGCACGCGCACGGTGACGCCAGGGACAGCGGGCTGCCCCCGGGTCGTGATGAGATCCACCGCATGCCCCTGGCGGACAAGCTCGCGCAGGAGCCCCGCCGTCGCCGTCTCCACGCCCCCATGGAAGACGAAGGGGCGGCAGATGAGAGCCAGCCTCATCGCAACCCGGCCACCCGCTCCAGCAGCGGGAAGAGGAGGCGGCGAGCCGCCTCGAAGCTGTAGCGCTCGACGCAGCGCTCCCGGGCGCGCGCCCCGAGGGCGCCCGCCTCCTGCGGGTGGTCCGCGAGATAGGCGATGGCCTCCCCGAGCCCGTCCACGTCCCCCGGGGCGACGAGGAGGCCGCAGCCCTCGAGGATCTCCGGGATCATCGAGACGCGCGTGGAGACCACGGGACGTCCCAGGGCCATGGCGTCGAAGATCTTGGCCGGCACCTGCCCCCGGGTGTCGCTGCTCCCGCGCTGGGGAACAGCCACGACATCCGCCGCGCCCAGATAGGCGGGCACTTCCCGGAACGGGATGAGGCCGGCGAGCCTCACCTGCGGGTAGCGTGCCCGCAGCCGTCGGCCGGTGTCGCTTGACGGATCGGTGCCGACCAGCGCCAGCACGATGTCCTTCCGCCCGAGTCGCGCCCCGGCCTCGCAGAGATCCTCGAGGCCCTTGTACTCGCGCGGCGTGCCGAGGAACATCACGAGCCGCTCGCCCCCGACTCCCAGGCGCTCGCGCGCCGGACGCGGGTCGGCGCCGCCGGGCCGCCAGGCCTCGGTGTCTCTCACGTGAGGGAGCAGCACGCCGCCGAAGCGCTCCTGGAGGAAGCGGGAGGCCACCGTGATCCCGTCCGCCACGGAATGCAGGCGCTCCATGAGCCAGGTCCATGCGAGCCCCGCCGGGTTGCTCAGGTTGAGGGCGCGCCCCAGGGTTCCCCAGGGGCCGCCGCGCAGGAAGAACCCGAGTTCCCAGTCGTCGATGTCCAGGAGCAGCGGCCTGCGCGCCGTCAGGCGCTTGAGATAGCCGATCCCCGCGCTGGGGAGCCTGGGCTTCGAGGCGTAGAGGACATCGCCGTCGGCCAGCCGGAGCAGCGCGGGGATGGAGCCGGCGAAGCGCGGGAGCCGGGTCGCCGGCAGCGTCGCGTACGGGATGCCGTCATCGGCGACGGGTGGCCAGATCCCCGCCCCCGCGCGCAGGCCCACCACCTGGACATCGTGGCGCGGGGAGAGGAGGCGCGCCAGGAGATGCGCGCGCCCGGCCGCATTGCTCGACGCGTCGAAGCAGAGCACGGAGACCTTCATCGCGGGGGCCCATCCCTCCCACGCGCGGCGAGCCCGGCGTAGCGGGTGGCCAGCTCGCGCGCGATGCGGGCGCCTGAGAGCCGCGACTCGGCCAGCGCCCGGCCCGCCCCGCCGAGCCTGGCCCGCAGCGGGGCGTCGTCGAGCAGCCGCCCCAGCGCGCAGGCCAGGGGCAGCGGCTCGCCCGCAGGCACGAGCAGCGCCGTGCTCCCGTCCGAGAGCACCTCGGGGACGACCCCGACGCGGCTGGCGACCACGGGCTTGCCCGCGGCCAGGTACTCGAACAGGACGCGCGACATGCCGTCCGACTCCATGGGCACGTAGAGCGCCACGTCGAAGGCCGCCACGACGCTCTCCGGGCTCGGCTCGTCACCCCGAAAGGACACCCGCTCGCCGAGTCCGGCCTGGGCGACGGCCGCGCGGATCGCGGGCTCCATCGCCCCCTGCCCCACGAAGGCCAGCTGGAAGTCCCGCCCCTCGGCAGCCAGTCGTGCCGCCGCGGCCACGGCCACCGCATGCCCCTTCATGACTCGCAAGCCGCCCAGGAGCCCGATCAGCGGTATGTCCTCCGCCAGCCCCAGCGCGCGGCGCCAGGGGCGCCCATCGAGGTCGGGGCGGAAGCGATCGAGGTCCACCCCCCCGGGCAGCGCCACCACGCGCTCCGGAGCCGCCAGCCCCGCGGCCAGGTACTGGCGGCGGATGGCCTCGGTCACGGTCACGACGAGGTCAGTCGCCTCCCGGTACAGCCAGCGGTTGAGGGCATGCGGGCGGATCGGCTGGACGATGTGCCGGGTCCTCACGAGGGGGCGCGGCGCGGGCGAGATGCGGTTCGCAAGGGCCGCCACCCAGTGCTCCTTGCCGCGATGGACGTGCACGACATCCGCGCGGCGCAGCCCGGCCAGCACGCCCCGCAGGTCCCTCAGGTCGGCGATAGGGCTCACGCCTCCCGCGAAGGAGAGCGTCTCGATGCGGCTGGCCCCGACCCGGCGCGCGCGCTCGATGACCCGGGCCTCCGTCCCGCGCCGGCAGACGAGCGTCACCTCGTGCCCCGCCCGCTCGAGCTCGGCGCTGATGCGCGCCGCCCAGTACGCATCCGAGGACCAGCCCCGGCAGGACAGGAGCTGCAGCACTCTCATGGCGACGGCGCCCGCCGCGAGAGGACGCCGAGGTAGATCGCCTCCACATCGGCGGCATGCCGCGCGGGACTGAACGTCTCCTCGGCGCGGCGCCGCCCGGCCTCTCCCATGGCGCGGGCCAGCGCGGGGTCCCCCACGACAGCACGCAGCGCCGCCTCCACCGACTCCGGCCGCTCGTCGTCCACGAGGAGTCCGGTGCCGCCGTGGACGATCGTCTCCGGCAGGGCGCCCAGCCGGGTTGCGATCACGGGACGGCCCGCCGCCATCGCCTCGAGCGCCGCCCGGCAGGACTCGTCCGAGCCCGCGGCCATCAGCACGAAGACGTCGAGAGCCTGGAGCACGGCCGGAAGATCGGCGTCACGGTAGCCGGTGAACAGGACCCGGGGACCGAGGGCTCGCTCGCGAACCATCGCCTCGAGCTTCGGCCGCGCCTCCCCCTTCCCCACGAGCAGCAGTCGCGCCTCCGGGAAGTCCCCCAGCAGTCGCTGGAAGCCCTGGATCAGGAGCTCCTGCCCGCGGTTGTGGGCCAGCCGGGCCACCGACCCGATCACGGGGCCCGCGCCGAGGCCGAGCTCCGCGCGGACCTCCTTGCCGTTCGCGCAGGCGGTGAAGCGCGCCAGGTCCACCACTCCCCCCACGCGGAAGACGCGCGCCGGGTCGAGGCCGAGGAGCCGGCAGCGCTCCTCGATCTGGCGGCTGACGGCGATCAGGGCATCGCTCTGCCGGTACAGCCACATCGAGGGCCACGGTCCTCTCACGGCCCGCTGGTTGTGGAAGGTCCTCACCAGCGCCGCCCCCCCGCGGCTCATCACGCCGAGCCAGTGATCGTGCGAGTGGTGGACGTGAACCACGTCGACTCTCTCCCGCCGGATGAGGCGCCGGAGGCGCAGCACGTCGCGGATCATGGCCGCCGGGTGGAACCTGGCCTCGAGCGACAGCCCCGCCAACGGCTCGATCCCTGCCTCGCGGGCCTTGACCTCGAAGCGATCGCCCGGAATGAGCGCCAGGAGCGCGCGATGCCCGCGCGCCTCGAGCCCCTTCACCAGGCGGATCACCGGGTCGGCGCTCCCCGTCCACCAGCGGTTGGCGCAGAGCTGCAGCACCGTCACCCGCCGGGATCCGCTCATGCCAGCAATTCCTGGTACAGCCCCAGCAGCCGCGAGACGGAGGTGTCCCGCGAGAAGCGCTCTCCCACGAGGGCGCGCGCCGCCCGCGCGCGCGCGGCGGCGGCCCCGGGGTCGGCCAGCACGGCCTCCACCGCGCGGGCCAGCGCCGGGGCATCCCCGGGCGGCGCCAGGAGTCCCGTGACGCCGTCCTGGATCAGCTCGGGCACCCCTCCCACGGCGCTGCCCACCACCGGGACCCCCGCCGCGAAGGCCTGGAGAAGGGATTGCGGCACCCCCTCGGTGCGCGTCGAGGCCAGCACGAAGCAATCCATGGCCGAGAGCAGGGCGGGCACGTCGAGGCGGAACCCGGTGAAGCGCACCGAGTCGCCCAGCCCGCGCTCTCTCGCCAGCGATTCCACCCAGGCCCGCCGCCCTCCGTCGCCGACCAGGAGGAGGCGCGCCGTCGGATGCCGCGCGTGGACGAGACCGAAGGCCTCGAGCAGGACATGGTGCCCCTTGGAGCCCCTGAACATGGCGACGGAGCCGATCACGGGGCGGGAGAGGCCGAGGGAGCGCGCTGCCTCTTCTCCGCCGGGGAACCCTTCGAAGTCCTCGAGCCTCACCCCCGCCGGAATGGCGACGACCCTCTCGGGCGCCACACCCGCTGCGATCACCACAGCCCGGATCGCCTCGCCGCTGGTGATCACGCGGTCGGCAAGCCACCGGTACACGGGATTCAGCCCCCGGCGGATGGGGATGGACACATGCCGGGTCCGCACCACGGGGACCCGGGCCAGGCGCGCGGCCATCCCGCCGACCCAGCCGTCGATGGAGCTGTGTGTGTGGACGATGCCGACACCCTCCCGGCGAATCAGCGCCGCGAGCCTGAGCACAGCCGGGAGGTCCCACGGCCCGCGCATCCTGAGCGCGATCGCCTCGAGGCCCTGCGCCCGCGCGCGCTGGTGGAGGTGGCTCTCGGGCTGGCAGGCCAGGAGCACGCGCCACCCTCGCGCGACGGTCGCCTCGGCCTCGTCGAGGGTGCGGATCTCCTGGCCGCCGAGCCCGGGCGAGGCCTCGGTGTGCAGCACGGTGTTCACGACGAGATCGCCTCGCGCAGGCCCTGCGCCACCGCTGCCACCGTGACGGCCTGCATGCAGAGGTGGTCGATGGGGCACTCGGCGCGAAAGCACGGCGCGCAGGGGGCGCCGGGGCTGACGATCCGGGCCCGCGGCGAGCGCGGCGCCGTGAGCCTCGGGTCGGTGGGGCCGAAGAGCGTCACCGTGGCCACACCCAGGGCCGCCGCCAGGTGCGCCACCCCGGTGTCGCCGCTCACCAGGCAGGAGAGCCGCGAGAGGAGATGGGGGAGAAGCTCTGCCCGGTCGCGGCCCGCCAGGGAGGGAGGACGCGAGCGCGCCGAGGCGGAGATCTCCGCCCCGGCTGCGCGGTCGGCCGCGGAGCCGAGCAAGAGCGGCGCGAAGCCGCCGTCCGCGAGCGCATCGGCCAGCGCGGCGTACGAGGACGCCGCCCAGCGCTTCGCCGGACCGGCGGCCGCGCCGGGATGCAATCCCACGAGCCGGGCGCGGCCCCCGAGCCCCGCCGTGGCGAGGAGGCTGTCGACTTCGGCCTCGGCCTCGGCCCGGGGGCTCAAGCGCCATGTCGGCCGCTCGCCCGGAGTGTCCACGCCGGCCGCCCTCGCGAGGAGCCGGTACTCGTCCACCTGGTGCAGGCGGGGCGAGGGCAGCGGGAGCGCGTCGGTGAGCAACGCGCCGCGCCCATCGCCCGCGAAGCCGAGCCTGCGACGCGCCCCCCAGCGCCGCGCCGCCAGCGCCGACTCGAAGGAGTTGGGAAGGAGCAGCGCCAGGTCCGCGGGCTCATCCCCGAGGGCCCGCGCGAAGCGACGGCGCTCGGCCCAGGGGCCGGGGTAGTCGAGCAGCAGGTCCGCGACGCCCTGGCCGGCGAGGAGCCGAGCCCAGCGGCCCACGACGGCGATGCGCGCCTGGGGCTTCCCGACCCGGAGCGCATGGAGAGCGGGCAGCGCCATGACGGTGTCGCCAAGCCAGTTCGGAGCGCGAACGACGATGACCGGACCCATGACCACCTACCCCGCCTCCAACGAGCCGCCAAGTGCCCGCCCCAGCACCTTCCGCCACGCAGCGTGATCCGGGTCCAACACAATCCTGACGCACAACACCCACACCGGACGCGGCGGCAGGGGCAGCCCTCTCAGGCGGACCCAGTCCTTCTCCGTCGTGACGAGCCCCTCGGCGCCGGCGCCGTCGGCCTGCCGCACCAGCGAGGAGAGGTCCTCCGGCGCATACCAGTGATGATCAGGGAACTCGACGAAGCCGGCCAGCACCACGCCGATGGAGGCCAGCGTCTCCCGGAAGCTGCGAGGCGAGGCCAGCCCCGCGAAGCCCAGCAGCCTTCGCCCCTCCATCCCGCGCGGCGGGAGCCGCTCGCCCCCTTCGGCGCCGCGGAGGCCCACGACCTCGTAGCCCGCCCCGAGAACCGGCGCGGCGCAGCCGTGACGCTCCAGCATCCGGGCGACGCCCGATGCCGTCGTGCCCCGACCTCCGTTGGTGACGACGACCAGCTGCGCCCGCCTCAGCGCCGCCAGCGGCTCGCGCAGCGGCCCCGCAGGAAAGAGCCGGCCATTGCCCCAGGGGGCTCGGGCGCTCACCGCCAGCACCTCCACGTCCTTCGCGATGGTCCGGTTCTGGAAGGCATCATCCAGCACGATGGCCGAGGCGCCGAGCCGCTCCAGCGCGAGCAGGCTGGCCTCGTACCGATTCTCGCCCACCACCACGGGCATGCCCGGAAGCCGCTCGGCCAGGAGCACCGGCTCGTCCCCGGCTTCCCGCGGGCCGAGCCTGAGCCCCCCGCGGTCGGCCACCACCTGCACGCCTCGTGTCTCGCGACGGTAGCCGCGGCTCACGACGGCGGGCCGGGCTCCCAGCTCCGCGAGAGTCAGCGCCGCCAGCTCCACCAGGGGGGTCTTGCCGCTCCCGCCCACCGTCAGGTTGCCGATGGAGATCACGGGGCATGGCAGCCGTCCGGTGCGGAGAAGGCCCAGATCGTAGAGGCGCTCGCGGAGGCCGAGCGCCTCGTAGCCCGCCCCGAGAACCGGCGCGGCGCAGCCGTGACGCTCCAGCATCCGGGCGACGCCCGATGCCGTCGTGCCCCGACCTCCGTTGGTGACGACGACCAGCTGCGCCCGCCTCAGCGCCGCCAGCGGCTCGCGCAGCGGCCCCGCAGGAAAGAGCCGGCCATTGCCCCAGGGGGCTCGGGCGCTCACCGCCAGCACCTCCACGTCCTTCGCGATGGTCCGGTTCTGGAAGGCATCATCCAGCACGATGGCCGAGGCGCCGAGCCGCTCCAGCGCGAGCCGGCTGGCCTCGTACCGATTCTCGCCCACCACCACGGGCATGCCCGGAAGCCGCTCGGCCAGGAGCACCGGCTCGTCCCCGGCTTCCCGCGGGCCGAGCCTGAGCCCCCCGCGGTCGGCCACCACCTGCACGCCTCGTGTCTCGCGACGGTAGCCGCGGCTCACGACGGCGGGCCGGGCTCCCAGCTCCGCGAGAGTCAGCGCCGCCAGCTCCACCAGGGGGGTCTTGCCGCTCCCGCCCACCGTCAGGTTGCCGATGGAGATCACGGGGCATGGCAGCCGTCCGGTGCGGAGAAGGCCCAGATCGTAGAGGCGCTCGCGGAGGCCGAGCGCAGTGCGATAGGCCAGCGCGAGCCCGCCGAGCCCCGCGGCCAGGACGGGGTGCGTGCCTTCCTCCCAGGCGCGCAGGAGCCAGCTCTCCGGGTCGCTGCGCCTGGCCCGCACCTCACTCATGGTGCGGCGCCGTTTCCTCCGCGGCAGGGGCCGGGTACAGGTAGCGCGCGACGAGATCGAGGGTCGCCTGCGCCGCGCCCTGCCGGGTCACCACTGCCTGGAAGGCCGCCTCGCCCATGGTCTTGGCGAGTCCGGGATCGTCGAGGAGCCTGCGCGCCGCGCGCTCCAGCTCGGCCCCGTCCCGGACCACGAGAGCGCCCCCCGCCGTCGTGAGGAGATCGGCGCTCTCGCGGAAGTTGCTCGTGTGGGGGCCGAAGAGCACCGGCTTCATCCTGAGCGCCGGCTCGAGCATGTTGTGCCCACCCGTCGGCACCAGGCTCCCGCCGACGAAGACCAGCTCAGCCAGGCGGTAGAGCTGCGCCAGCTCCCCGACGGTGTCGAGCACGATCACGGCCCGGCGTCCCCGCTCCCGCGGCAGCTGGCTCCGGCGAACCGCCCCAAGCCCGCGGGATCCGAGGAGGCGCTCCACTTCGGGCACGCGCTCGGGGTGGCGGGGCGCCAGCAGCAGCGTCAGCTCGGGGAAGGCCGCCGAGAGCCGCTGGAACACCTCCGCCACGATCTCCTCCTCGCCCGGGTGGGTGCTGCCGGCGATCCAGACGCGCTCCCCGGGCGCGAGACCCAGGAGTCGCTCCCACAGCTCCCGCGCGCCGGGGTCCTCGGGCTCCTGGTCGGCCTTGAGGCTCCCGGTGACCACGACGCGCTCCGGCGGCGCCCCCAGCGCGATGATTCGCCGCGCGTCCTCGTGGGACTGCATGGCCAAGACCGAGATCTGCGCGAGCACCCTGCGCATGAGGAAGCGCACTTTCCGGTAGCGCCGGAAGGAGCGGTCCGAGATCCGCCCGTTGGCGATCATGCCCGGAACGCCTCGACGCCTCAGCGCGCGGAAGAAGTTGGGCCAGAGCTCGGTTTCCATCCCGATGAAGAAGCGCGGGCGGACATCGCGGAGCGCGCGGCCCACGGGCCCCGGCAGGTCCAGCGGGAAGTAGCGGTGGGTCGCGAGCTCGGCCAGCCGGCCCTCCACGATCCGCGCGCCGGTGGGGGTCACGGTGGTGAGGACCACCGCCAGCTCGGGCCAGCGCCGCCGGATCCCCTCCACCAGCGGGATGGCGGTGACCGACTCGCCCACGGACACCGCATGGATCCAGCACCGGGGCTCCGGCGGAAGCGCCCGCCCGATGCCCCCCAGGCGCTCCCGGAGATGCGCCGGGTGGCCGCGGCCCGCGAGGCGCCGGGCCAGCAGCACGGGCGCGTACCCCAGGAGCGCCGCGGAGAAGGCCAGCGAGTAGAGCGCGTGGATCACGCGGCAGCCTCTTCGTCGGCCCGCCAGGTCACCGCGCGAAGGGCGGCCTCGATCTCCTTGCGCGCGGCCTCCTGCGCCTCCCGCCCGCCCTGGCGCGCGACGCGGATGGGCTCCCCGAAGCGCACCACGCAGCGCGAGAACGGACGGGGAATCCGGAACTCGTCCCACGAGGCCATGCGCCAGTCCGACGAGGCAGCCACCGCCAGCGGGACGACGGCGGCCCCGCTCAGCGCCGCCAGCGTGACGATGCCGGGCTTGACGATCTCGGGGGGGCCCTTCGGACCGTCCGGCACCACGACCACGCTCCCGCCCTCGCGCAGAGCCCGGAGGAGCTCCCGGAGGGCCCCGGCGCCGCCGCGGCTGGACGAGCCCCTCGCGGTCGTGAGCCCGAAGCGCGCCAGGAAGAGGGCCAGGAGCTCCCCGTCCCGGGATCGGCTCACGAGCACGCGCAGCCGGCGGCCGTGGTAGAGGTGCGGGAGGAGGAGCACCCGCGAATGCCACACGGCAAAGACCAGTGGATCGCCCCGGCTCCACAGGGGCTCCATGGAGCTCTCCTCGCGCCGGATCGTCAGCGTTCGCGCCAGGAGCCGCACGGCCGCCGCGCCCGCCACCGGGCCCATGGCCAGCCTCAGCCGAGCCGGGGCTCTCATGACGCGCCCGCCACCCGCAGCACGGCCAGCGCGGCCCGCCGGCCCACACCGGGCTCGCCGAGCCTGTCCCTCAGCTCGGCGAAGGCCCGACGCTGGGCCGCGGCGGCCTCCGGATCCTCCAGCAGGCGCTGGGCCTCGGCGGCAAGCCGCTCGGCGGAGACGGCCTGCTGCAGGACCTCGGGGACCACGGTGCGTCCGGACACGATATTGGGGAGGCTGATCCACTGGATCCGGATCAGGAGGCGGGAGAGGGCCGCGGTGAGGCGCGACACGCGGTAGCAGACCACCATGGGCGCCCCGAGGAGGGCCGCTTCCAGCGTGGCTGTCCCCGACGCGATCAGCAGCGCATCGGCCGCTGCCATGATCTCGTGGGTGCGCTCCTCGAGCACCTGGATGGCCGGTGAGCCCGGCTGCCGGGCTCCGAGCGCTCCGTCCAGGATGTGCCGATCCACGGCTGGAGCGAGCCCCAGGAGGAAGCGGCGGGAGCCGTCGGTCGCCGCGAGGCGGTGCGCCGCCCCGAGCATCGGCGGGAGCAGCCGGGCGATCTCCTCGCGCCGGCTCCCGGGGAGTATCCCCACCACGGGCACCCGGCCGTCCAGCCCGAGCCGGCGGCGCGCCTCGTCACGCCCGAGCCCCAGCGGAAGCACGTCCAGGAGCGGGTGGCCGACGAACTCGACGGGAATGCCGGCCCCCTCGTAGAGCGGCCGCTCGAACGGGAACACCGCGAGCACGCGACTCGCCAGCCGGGCCATGAGCCGGAGCCGCCCCCGGCGCCACGCCCAGAGCTGGGGCGGGATGAAGTAGACGACCGGAACGCCCGCCCGGCGGGCCTGGCGCGCGAGCCGCAGGTTGAACTCGGGGAAATCGATGAGGACCAGCGCGCGCGGGCGCTCGCGCTTGAGCCGGCGCACCAGGGCGCGGTAGGCGCCGTAGAGCGCAGGCAGCCGGCTCACCGCCTCGGTGGTCCCCACGACGGCATACCGCGTGGGATCGGCGATGAGCTGCATGCCGGCCGCCGCCATCCGGGCCCCGCCCATCCCGAAGAGGCGCAGCTCCGGCGCCAGCTCCCGCAGCGCCAGACAGAGGGTGCCGCCGTGCAGATCCCCTGAGGCTTCTCCCGCCGACAGCATGATCGCCCCGGCTTCAGGCCCGGTCATCCTGCCCCTCATCGATTCCGACGAGGGCGATGCTGGCCCGCTCCGCGAGCCGGATCACCGTCTCCCGCTCCACCAGGAGCACCTTCCCTCGCGCCACGGCCAGGACGGCAGCGCCGCCTGCCACCATGACCTCCAGCGTCGCGGGCCCGATGGCCGGGATGTCGAAGCGGTAATCGTGGTCCGGGGCCACCGCCTTGACCACCACGGCGCCTGGGCCCGCCAGCGCGGTTCCCCGTCTGATGGTCTCGTCGGTGCCTTCCGCGGCCTCCACGGCCACAGTCACGCCGTGGGAGCGGACCAGGGTCTGCCCTATCCCCAGGGCGGCGAGGCTCCTTGCGAGCCGCCACCCGGCGCGGATCTCCTCCCACTGCTCCTCTGAGGGGGCGCGAGCGGTGAGCAAGTCCGTCGTGAACAGCCACGGCCCCAGGAAGAGGCGCTGATCGAGGACCTGCACCCCCATGGCGGAAAGCGTGGCCACGACCATCTCGGCCAGGGCCGCATCGGAGAGCCCGTGGCCGGCCAGGCGCCGTCCCGCAGCGTCAGCCTGGCGGACCTGCGAGAGAGCGGACTGCTTCCAGAACTTCCCCACGAACAGCGTCGCCTCGACCCGCTCCGCCGCCACCTCGGCGAGCACCGAGCGGATATCCGTGAGGCGGCAGGGCACGATCCGGTCCGCGCTCTGGCCGAGGCCGGGGGCGTCGTCGAACGCGAAGGCCACAACGCGCCATCCCTGCCGGCGGGCTTCGGCGGCCGCGCGGCCGGGAAGCGCCCCGGCCCCCGCCATCAGGCCGAGGCTACGCTCCACGGAAGATCCTCCGGCCAGGCGGTCTCTCCCCGACCCTCGCGGATCATCCGGTCGACCTCCAGCGCCACGGCCAGGGAGCGCAAGTCCTCCGCCTCGGCCAGCTCCACGCGTCCCGTGGCCTGGGCGGCGCGGGCCGCCGAGATCAGGTGGCGGAGCTCCAGCTTCAAGGGGTTGTCCTTGTGGACGAAGAGATGCTCGACGAACGACGCCTGGCGGTAGCGGATCGCCTCGCGGTTCACGGTGTACTCCTGCGCCGCCCGCCGGTGGATCTGGATGTCCTGATCCAGGTAGTCGAGCGTGATGTAGGCGTCGGGCTGGGTGATGGCCAGGGTGCGGATCTTCTCCTCCGTGGCGCGGCTGGCCGTGATGGTGGCCATGGCGCCCGAGTCGAAGACCACCTGGACATTGGCCACATCCGCGAGCCCCGAGCTCACCGACGAGCCCACGGCCGTCACCTTGCGGGGCTCGCCGTCCACCAGCCCCAGGACGATATCGATGTCGTGGATCATCAGGTCCATGACCACCGAGTCGTTCTGCACGCGCGCCGCGAAGGGACCCAGGCGCCGGGACTCGATGAGGATCGGCCGCTCGACGATCTTGCGGAGCTCCTGCACGGCGCCGTTGAAGCGCTCCACGTGCCCCACGTGGAGCACGCTGCCGTGGTGCCGCGCGATCCGGAAGAGCTCCTTGGCCTCCTCGAGCGTGGTGGTCATGGGCTTCTCGACGAGGACGTGGATCCCCGCCTCCAGGAGATCGCGGGCGACCTCGAAGTGGCGATTCGTGGGAACGGCCACGGTCACCACGTCCACGAGTCCCCGAAGCTCGCGGTGGTCCTCGAAGGCGCGCGTGCCGTAGCTGGCGGCGAGCTGCCGCGCGCGCGCGGGGTCGAGATCCACGATCCCCACCAGCTCGGCGTCCCACAGCTCCATGAAGGCGAGGATGTGGTACTGCCCCATGTGCCCGGCCCCCACCACGCCCGCGCGGATCTTCGGCTCGACGGCCGGCTTCACGGCGTTCCCTCCTGCTCCGCGCCGCCCCCTGCCGTCGCGCTCCGGTCCGCCGCGGGCACGATGCCGCGCCGGGAGGCCTCGATGAACTCCAGCATCCGGGCGACTACGGGCCGGTCGCCCATCTCCGCCTTGAGGCGGGCGGCCGCCGCCGCCGTGGCCAGCCCCGAGCGGTACAGGATCCGGAAAGCCTCCTGCGCCTGGCGGCGCGCGGCCAGGTCCAGCCCGCCCCGCCGCATGCCGACCACGTTGACGGCGCGCGCGGTGGCGGGGACGCCGTCCGCCACGACGAAGGGCGGCACGTCCTGCGTCACCTTCGAGCAGCCCCCGATATAGGCGAAGGTCCCCACGCGCGTGAAGGGGTGAATTCCGGAGAGCCCCCCGACGGTGGCCCTGTCCTCCACCGTGACGTGGCCCGTGAGCCCCGCCGCGTTGATGATGATGACGTGGTCGCCGATGAGGCAGTCGTGGGCCACGTGGCAGGTCGCCATCAGGAGACAGCGCGACCCGATGCGCGTGTCGTGCCCCTCCTGGGTCGCGTGGTGGATCGTGACGTACTCCCGGATCACGGTGTCGTCGCCCACGGAGACCCCCACCGGGAGGCCCGGCCGGTACTTGAGGTCCTGCGGCGCTGCGCCCAGGATGGCGCCGTGGCCGACCCGGCAGCGGGCGCCGATCCGCACGCGCCCCTCCAGCACCGCATGGGCGCCGATCTCCGTTCCCTCGCCGACCTCGACGTCCGGACCGATCACCGTTCCGGGCCCCACGCGCACGCCCGCTGCCAGGCGCGCCCGCGAGTCCACGTGAGCCGCCGGGTGGATCACGCGCGCCCCCGCTCGAGCTCCGCGATCCGCTTCTCGAGGCCGCGGAGCCGCCGCACGAGGTCGGGCAGCATGCGCTCGGCGGCCCAGATCCGCCTCGTCTCGGCGCTGGGGCGACTGGGCGTCCCGCCCCACACCTCGCCCGCGGGGACGTCGCTCGGCACGCCGGACTGGGCGGTCAGGATCGCCCCATCCCCGACCGTCACGTGGTCGGCGATCCCGACCTGGCCCGCGAGCACGGCGCGGCGGCCGATGCGGCAGGACCCCGAGATGCCCACCTGGGCCACCAGGATCACGTCTTCCCCGATGTCGCAGTTGTGGCCGACCTGGACCAGATTATCAACCTTGCTCCCGCGTCGGATCACCGTGTCGCCCAGCGTCCCGCGGTCCACGGTGGAGTTGGCGCCGATCTCCACGTCGTCCTCGATGCGCACGCCGCCCACCTGCGGGATCTTCCGGTGGGCGGTCCCGTCGAAGGCGTAGCCGAATCCGTCGGCCCCGATCACCGCGCCGGGGTGGATGACCACGCGGTTGCCCACCTGGACCCCGTCACGGATCACCACCCGCGGGTAGAGGAGCACGTCGTCGCCCACGCCCGCTCCGGCTCCCAGGAAGGCCAGCGCCCCGATCCGGGTCCGGCGGCCCACGCGGGCCCCGGTCTCGACCACCACGAACGGGCCCACGGCCGCGCTCGGGTCGACCCGCGCCCCCTCGGCCACGAACGCCAGCGGATGGACGCCCGGCACATGCGGCGGCTCGGGGTGGAAGAGCCGCAGGAGCGTGATCAACGCGGCCTGGGGCGAGGCGACCCGGAGCACCGCCCCCGGAAGAGCCGTCGCCTCCGCGGGCGCCACCACCGCCGCCGCCCGGGTCGTCTCGGCGAGCCTCCGGTAGCGCGCGGTCAGCAGGAACGACACCTCGTCGGGCCCGGCGCTCTCCAGCGGAGCCACGCCCCGGACCGCCAGCGCCGGGTCGCCTTCCAGGGTGGCGCCGAGCGCCTCGGCGAGCTGACCGAGCGTGAAGGGGCCGCCCTGAGTCACCTACTTCTTGACCTTCCTGGACTCTTCGTCGAAGACGCGGATGACCTCCTCGGTGAGGTCCGCCTCGGGGGCCCCGTAGATCACCGCCGCGCCCCGCGCGTCGACGATCATGGCGTACCCCTTCTCCCTGCCGAACCGCTGCACCGCCCCCGTGATATCCCTGAGCACCTTCGCCGAGAGATCCTGATCCTTCTTCTGCAGCTCCTTCTGGAGGTCGTCCACCAGCCGGCGAACGTCCCGGACCTTGCGCTCGAGCGTGTCCTGCTTCTCCTTGCGGACGTCGGCCGAGAGGAGCTGCCCTTTCTTCTCCAGTTCGTCGCGGAGCTTCTCGAGATCGCCACGGTGCCCGTCCACCTGCTTCTGCATGGCCGCCTTCTCCCGCTCCAGCTGCTCGCGGGCGGCCACGCCGGCCGATGACCGGGCGAGCACGCGCTGCACGTCCACAAAGGCCACGCGCGTGGCCTGCCCGGACTGGGCGAGCACTGGGGTCGCGCTCCACGCCGCGCCCGCCAGCCAGCCCGCGGCCAGCGCCAGCAGCGGCAGGGAACCCTTCAAGACCGTGCGCATCTCCTCACTCCTCCTTGCTCAGAACGGGGAGCCGACCGAGAAGTGGAACTGGCCGAACTTCTCTCCGGTTCGCCGATCGAGGTTGACCCCATAGTCCAGCCGCAGCGGCCCGAAGGGCGAGGCCCACCGGACGCCGAGGCCCGCCGCGTGCCGCAGGTCCAGCGGGTCGAACTTCTCCCCCACGGCGATGTCGGGGCCGTAGACGTTGCCGACGTCGTAGAAGAGCGCGGCCCGGACGCTGAAGGGGAGCGGGACGAGGTACTCCACGTTCCCGAGGAGCTGGCTGTTGCCGCCGATCCTGGTCCCGCTGCTGTCCGTCGGGGAGATCGCGCGGCTCTTTCGGCTGCGGATCGAGTTGGGGCCGCCCAGGTAGAAGCGCTCGAAGAGCGGCACCGGCTCGTCGGACCACCCGAAGGCGTAGCCGCCCTGGAGCCGCCCGCTCAGGACGTGGTCGAGCCAGAGCGACTGGAAGTAGGCGGTGCTGGCCGCGGCCCGCACGAACTTGCTGTCGCCGAAGCCGACCCCTGCGAAGTCCAGCCCGACGCTCGAGCTGCCGCCTCGCGTGGGCTCGAAGACGCTGTCGCGCGTGTCCCGGGAGAGGCTCCCGCCGATGAGCGAGGTGAGGCGCTTGCCTTCCTCGCTGAGCAGGTTCGTGCTGGCGTTGGTCGCGATGTCGGAGATCTCGTCCTCGGTGACGCGGTAGATGAGGCCCCACCGCGAGTAGTCGCCCAGCGGGTGGCCGAGCCGGATGTCGCCCCCGAGCGAGTTGATCGTGTACTCGGGGTAGACGCGCCGGTTGTTGAAGAGGTCGAAGCCGGCGGCCAGCGGCCTGTCGAAGAGCCACGGCTCGGTGAAGCCGATGGTGCCCTGCTGGGTGCTGGCGCCGGCGCGCAAGCGCAGGAACACCTCCCAACCGCGTCCGAGGAAGTTGCGCTGCGACAGGTCCACGGTGCCGATGAAGCTGTCCTGGGAGCTGTAGCCACCGCCGATGGAGAAGAGCCCCGTGGGCTTCTCCGTGACCTCGATGTTCACGACGATCTTGTCCTTCGTCGAGCCCGGCGCCGTGGTGGCCCGGACCTGGTCGAAGTACCCGAGGTTGCTGAGCTTCTGCCGCGCGCGCTCCAGGGCCTTCGTCGTGAAGAGATCCCCCTCGTGCATGGGGATCTCGCGGCGGAGGATCTTCTCCTGGCTGCGGCTGTTGCCCGAGATGTTGATCCGTTCCACGAACACCTCGGGCCCCTCGGCGATCTCGAAGGCGATGTTGACCCGTCGCGCGGCCGCGTCCTGGGTCGCCGTGGGGTTCACGTCGGCCGAGGCGCGGCCGATGACGCCGTACAGGTCCTGGATCCCCTTGACGCTCTCGCGGAGCTTCGACCGGGAGAAGACGTCGTCCGTCCGGACCTTGATGCGCCGGCGGATCTCCTCCGTCGGCAGGACGGCGTTCCCCGTCACGTCCACGCCGCCGACCTTGAACTGCGCTCCCTCCACCACCACGATGCGGACCGTCACCCGGGCCTTCGTCGTGTCCAGCTGGATCTCGGAGGACTCCACGCGCGCCTGGGTGTAGCCGTGGTCGTTGTAGAGGGAGATGATCCGCTCGGCATCGTCGTCGAGCTTCTGCCGCTGGACGGTGCCCCGGAGGACCCAGAACTGGCGCTCCTGGGTCGCCATGACGGCCTTGACCTGTTTCGGCGTGAGCCCCTGGGCTCCCTCGATCACGATCTGGTCGATGGTGATCTTGCGACCCTCGGCGATCCGGAAGACCACGGTCACGTCGCCGTCGGGGAGCTTCTCGGCGTCGGGCCCGATGGTGACCTCGAAGTACCCCTCCTCTTCGTAGTGCTCCTTCAGCCGCTCGGCCGCCCGGTTGACCTCCACCGGGTTGTAGACGCTGCCGAGCTTGAGGTCGATCTTCTCCTGCAGCGCGGCGGTGTCCACCTTCTTGTTCCCCGCGAACTGGATGTCGCGCACGAAGGGGCGCTCGACCACGACGAAGGTCACCTTCACGCCGCCCTCGAAGTCCTCGACCCTCATCTGCACGTCATCGAAGAAGCCGAGCGCGAAGACCGCCCGGATGTCCTCGGCGAGCCGGGCCGGCTGGAACTGCGCCCCCACCCGCGTGGTCACGCGGCCCAGGACGACGGCCTCCTGGACGCGGCGGTTCCCCTGCACCGCGAGCTCCTTCACGACGATGGGCCGCTCGGCGCCGGGGGCCGCCTGCTGGGCCAGGGCGAGGCCCGGACCCAGCAGGGCACAGGCAAGAAAAATGGAGAGAAAGGCTCTCTCCAGGGCGGTCATGGGGCCGATCGTCCTGTCCTGTAGCGAGGCGGCGTCCGGCCGCTCAGTGCTCCGCGAGCGCGAGCCGCGACTCAGCGACCTGGGCTTCCCGGAAGACGAAATTATCTCCCTCCACCTCGAGCTCCAGCCGGGCCCCGACCGAGACCTGGCCCCGCACGATCGCCTCTGCCAGCGGGTCCTCCACGTGCTTCTGGATCGTCCGGCGGAGCTGGCGCGCACCGTACGTGGCGTCGAACCCCTTCTCCACCAGCAGGTCGAGCGCGGCTTGCGTCGGCTCGATGGAGATGCCCCTGTCGGCCAGCTGGGCGTTGATGCGGCCGAGCATGAGGCGGACGATCCCGAGGATGTCCTCCCGGCTCAGCGCGTGGAACACGATGGTGTCGTCGATACGGTTGAGGAACTCGGGCCGGAACGCCCGCTTCAGCTCCTCCAGCACCCGCTCCTTCATCTTCTCGTGGGAGGCGTCCTCCCCTTCGGACAGGAACCCCGGCGCGGTCCGCTTGCCGATGAAGCTCGTGCCCAGGTTCGACGTCAGGATGAGGATGGTGTTCTTGAAATCCACCACGTGCCCCACCGAGTCGGACAGCCGGCCGTCGTCCAGCACCTGGAGCAGCATGTTGAACACGTCCGGGTGGGCCTTCTCGATCTCGTCGAAGAGCACCACCGAGTACGGCCGCCGCCGCACCTTCTCGGTGAGGAAGCCGCCCTCTTCGTACCCGACGTAGCCCGGAGGCGCGCCCAGCAGCCGGGAGACGGAGAACTTCTCCATGTACTCGGACATGTCGATGCGGATCAGCGCGTTCTCGTCGCCGAAGAGGTACTCGGCCAGCGCCCGGGCCAGCTCGGTCTTGCCGACTCCTGTGGGTCCCAGGAAGATAAACGAGCCCACCGGGCGCTTGCTGTCCTTGAGGCCGGCCCGTGACCGACGGATGGCCCGCGACACCGCGGCCACCGCGGTGCCCTGGCCGATGATCCGGCCGTGGAGCACCTCCTCCATGCGCGCGAGCTTCGCCGACTCCTTCTCCTCGAGCTTCGAGAGCGGAATGCCCGTCCAGCGGGAGACGATGTACTCCACGTCCTCCTCGCCAACCACCTGCGGCCCCTTGCCCTTGCGCTTGTCCCACTCGCGCTTGAGCTCCTCGTCGCGTCCGCGCAGCAGCTTCTCCTTCTCGCGGAGGGAGGCGGCCTTCTCGAACTCCTGCGCCTCCAGATACATGTCCTTCTCGCGGACGACGCGCTCCACCTCCCGGCCGAGCTCCTTGATCTCGGGCGGTGGCGTGAGGGCCATGAGGCGGGTCCGGGAGGAGGCCTCGTCGATCACGTCGATGGCCTTGTCCGGCAGCTGGCGGTCGGTGATGTACCGGTCCGCCAGCTTCACCGCCGCGTCGATGGCCTCGTCGGTGATCTTCACGCGATGGTGCGCCTCGTACTTGTGGCGGAGCCCCTTGATGATCTCCACCGACTCCACCACGGACGGCGCCCGGACGATGACCGGCTGGAAGCGGCGCTCGAGCGCGCCGTCCTTCTCGATGTACTTCCGGTACTCGTCGAGCGTCGTGGCCCCGATGGTCTGGATCTCGCCGCGGGAGAGCGCCGGCTTCAGCATGTTGGAGGCGTCGATGGCCCCCTCGGCCGCGCCGGCGCCGATCAACGTGTGCAGCTCGTCGAGGAAGAGCACCACGTTCTCGGACTGGCGGATCTCCTTCATCACCGCCTTGAGGCGCTCCTCGAACTGGCCGCGGTACTTCGTCCCCGCCACGAGCGCCCCCAGGTCGAGCTGCAGGAGCCGCTTCTGGGCCAGGACGTCGGGCACCTCGTGACCCACGATGCGCTGGGCGAGGCCCTCGACGATCGCGGTCTTGCCCACCCCCGGCTCGCCGATCAGCACGGGGTTGTTCTTCGTCCTGCGGGCGAGGATCTGGATGACCCGCTCGATCTCGGTCTCCCGCCCGATGACGGGGTCGAGCTTGTTCTCACGGGCGAGCTGGGTGAGATCGCGCGCGAACTCGTCGAGCACCGGCGTCTGCGAGCGCTTCTTGGGGCGGGGGTAGTACTGGTCCCCGAGCAACGAGAGCGTTTCCTGGCGCACCTCGTCCAGCCGGGCGCCCAGCGACTCGAGAATCTTGGCGGCGATGGACTGCCCCTCCTTCATGAGGCCGAGGAGCAGATGCTCGGTGCCGATGTAGTTGTGGCCGAGCTGCCGGGCCTCCTCGATCGAGAGCTCGAGCACCCGCTTGGCCTGGGGGGTGAAGGGGACCTCCCCGAACGTGAGGGTCTTCGGGAAGCCCGCCAGGGCCCGCTCCACCTCCGCCTTCACGGTCTCGAGCCGGAGCCCGAGGCGCTGCAGGACGGCCGTGGCGATCCCCTCGCCGTCGCGGATCAGACCCAGCAGGATGTGCTCGGTCCCCACGAAGTCGTGCCGGAAACGGCCCGCCTCCTCCCTGGCCAGGATGATCACTCGACGCGCCCGCTCCGTGAACCGTTCGAACACTTGAGGTCCTCGCTTCCAGGGTCGGTTAGCGCTCGCTCGCTACCATGTAAACCAGCCCAAAGTATAACCCTCTGCTCTGTCCCCTCATAGGGTTTTCTTCTCCGGCGGCCGTCCTGCGCGGACCCGGGCCGCAGGGACCGCTCACGGCCAGGCCACCGCGCGCCCGTCCAGCAGCCGGTAGCCGCGGTCCGCCTTGCGGGCCAGCTCGTGGTTGTGCGTGGCGATCACGAAGCTCAGCCCCCGCTCGGCCTGAAGCCGCAGGAAGAGATCCCAGATGACCTCGCTCGTCTTCGGATCCAAGTTCCCGGTGGGCTCGTCGGCCAGGATGACGCGCGGCGTCCCGACCAGCGCGCGGGCGATGGCGACCCGCTGCTGCTCCCCGCCGGACAGCTCCCCGGGCCGGTGCGCGAGGCGGTCCGCGAGCCCGACCTCGGCGAGCGCGGCCGCGGCCCGCTCGCGCGCCTGGCTCCACGACGCCCGCTGGAGCAGCGCGGGCATCATGGCGTTCTCCAGCGCCGTCATCTCCCCCAGGAGGTTGTAGAACTGGAAGACGTAGCCGACCTCCGTGCGGCGCAGCCGCGCCAGCGCGCTCTCCGAGCGCGAGAAGACGTCCTCCCCCGCGAAGCGCACGCGACCCCCGGACGGACGGTCCAGCCCGCCGATCAGGTGCAGCAGCGTGGACTTGCCGACGCCGGAGGCGCCGATCACCGCCACGCTCTCTCCCTGGTTCACGGCGAGGGTCACGCCGCGCAGGACGCGGATCACCTCCGGGCCCATCCGGTACTCCTTCTCCAGCTCCTCGGCGACGAGCAGCGGCTCACTCATAGCGCAGCACGTCCACGGGGTGGAGCCCGGCCGCCCGCCGCGCGGGGGACAGCGTCGCGAGGAAGGAGATCACGATGGTGGCGCCGACCACCAGGGCGAAGTCCGTTCCGGTGAGCTTCATGGGCAGGTGGTCGATCTGATAGACATCGCCGGCGAACCGGATGATCTTGTAGGTGTTCTGCACCCAGATGAGCAGGAGGCCGAAGGCGCTGCCCGCGACCGTGCCGACGAGACCGATGAGCATG
>Ga0156334_1229_pt1 | contig 23590 bp, 22 predicted proteins | sample RifCSPlowO2_12_FD_107982 | JGI IMG/M metagenome (GOLD analysis project Ga0156334, IMG submission 107982) | Candidatus Rokubacteria bacterium RIFCSPLOWO2_12_FULL_71_19
CATCGGGCCCGCGAGCGGCGCCAGCGTGGTCGCGCGCTCCTGGCGGCTGCCCGGCGCGCTCGCGCTCCCCGAGGTGGGGCTCTCGATCGAGGCTCGGTGCCTCGCCCGGCCGGCCGGGTGGCTGCCGCCGCCTGGTCCACGCATGGTGGCCTTCGACGCCGACCGCGTGCCCGCCGACCTCACCGTGCGCGGGCGCCGGCCCGGCGACCGCTTCGCGCCCTTCGGCGGGCCCGGCCAGCGCCGGCTGAAGGCCTTCCTCGCCGAGGCGGGGATCCCGCGCTGGGAGCGCGACCGGATCCCTCTGCTCGAGGCTGGCGGCGAGATCCTGTGGGTGGCGGGGTTGCGGCGGGGCCGGGCGGCGCCCGTGACCCCCGACACCCGACGTATCCTGGAAGTGACACTCAGCGTGGCGCTGGCGATGCCCACGTCCCAGGAGTAAGATGGCCGCCGGAGACACAGCCATGACCCCGTGCCGGCGCGCGCTGCTGTATCCCGTCTTCCTTCTCGCCGCCGTCCTGCTGGCGGCGGCGACGGGGTCGGCCCAGCCCTCGCCCGCGCCGAAGGGGGCGCCAGCGGCCGAGCCGGAGCGCCTGCTGCAGGCCCTCGAGCACGCCTTCGCGTCCGTGGCCGATCGCGTGATGCCCTCCGTGGTCAACGTGAGCGTGAAGCCCAGGAAGACGGCGTCCTCGGAGAGCGGCGAGGGGCCCGACGTCGAGCAGCGCTTCAAGGAATTCTTCGGGCCCGAGTTCTTCGACCGCTTCTTCCGCCGCCGCGGACCCCGGGACGAGGGACGCGCCGCGGGCTCCGGCGTCATCGTGGATCGCCAGGGCTACATCCTGACCAACAACCACGTGGTGGAGCACGCCGCCGAGATCGAGGTGCGCCTCTCCGACGATCGCAAGTTCAAGGCCACGCTCGTGGGGCGGGACCCGAAGAGCGACCTCGCCGTGCTCAAGATCGAGGCGCCGCCCGCCTCGCTGCCCGTGGCGGCGCTGGGCGATTCCGACACGCTGCGCGTCGGGCAATGGGCCATCGCCATCGGCAACCCCTTCGGGCTGGACCGGACGGTGACGGTGGGCATCATCTCGGCCACCGGGCGCACGCGGGTCGGCGTGGCCACCTACGAGGCCTTCATCCAGACCGACGCCTCCATCAACCCCGGGAACTCCGGCGGGCCGCTGCTCAACCTGCAGGGGCGGGTGATCGGCATCAACACTGCCATCGTCGCCACCGGGCAGGGGATCGGCTTCTCGATCCCGGTCAACATGGCGCGCGACATCATGGCGCAGCTCATCGCCAGGGGGCGGGTGGTCCGCGGGTGGCTCGGCATCGTCATCCAGGACCTCACCGACGACCTGGCCGCGGGCTTCGGCCTGTCCGCGGCCCACGGGGTCCTCGTCTCGGACGTGATGGCGGGCAGCCCCGCCGAGGCGGGCGGCATGAGGCCCGGCGACATCATCGTGGAATTCGCGGGCGCCCCCATCAAGGACATCACCGACCTGCAGAAGCGCGTCGCCGCGGTGGCCCCCGGGTATCCCGCGGCGCTCGCCGTGATCCGCGACCGCAAGCCGGCGCGGCTCAGCGTGAAGATCGGCGAGCAACCCGCCGAGGAGACGCAGATCGCCGCGCTGCAGAAGGAGGAGAGCCTCGGGCTCACCGTCGAGTCCCTGACCCCCGAGGCGGCGGAGCGCTTCAGCCTGTCGGCGCGGGCGGGCGTGGTGGTGACGGCCGTGGCGCCCGGCAGCTCGGGCGCGGCGGCCGGCATCCGGCCCGGGGACGCGATCCTCGAGGTGAACCGCCAGGCGGTGGCCGACCTGGGGAGCTTCCGCCGGATCATGGCCTCGGTGAAGCCCGGGGAGGTGATGCCCGTCTACGTCCAGCGGGGCGGCGGCGGCAACGAGTACGTGGTCCTCAAGGCGCCCGAGAAGCCCTAGTGCCGGCCCAAATGACGAGCCAGACGAGGCCCCGCAGTGCGAGCCGAAGTCGATGGCCGCTCGCCTCGCCTGCGGCTTCGGCTCGCACTGCGGGGCCTCGTCTGGCTCGTCATTTGGGCCGGCACCCTGCGGACGCCCGCGGGGCGTAGGCGAAACGCGTTGGAAGCGCCGTAGCCCCGAGCCCCCGTGACCTCCACGCCCGACCCCTCCGCGGTCTACAAGCCCCTTCCCGTCGTGCTCGTCATCGACGACGAGCCGGGCGTGCGCGAGTCGCTCGCCGAGATCCTCAAGTACGAGTGCGAGGTCCTCGAGGCCGAGGACGGCGCCGCGGGGCTCCAGATCGCCAAGTCGCGCCGCGTGGACGTGGTGCTCCTCGACGTCAGGCTGCCGGGCGAGCGGGGGCCCGCCGTCCTGCCGCGCATCCTCGCGCTCGACGACTCCATCCCCGTCATCCTCATGACGGCGGTGCCGGATGTCCGCACGGCGGTGGACTGCATCAAGGCCGGCGCCTACGAGTACCTCGTGAAGCCCTTCGACGTGGACGAGATCCTGCTGCTGGTCCGGCAGGCGGCCCAGCAGCGGGTGCTCGAGCGCGAGGTGTGCTACCTGCGGGCCGAGCTGGACCGGACCCACGGCTTCGACGCCCTGGTCGGGCGGCATCCCTCCATGGTGCGTCTCTACGAGGCCATCGCCCAGGTCGCCCAGACCCACGCCACTGTGCTGATCACGGCCGAGAGCGGCACGGGCAAGGAGCTGGTGGCGCGGGCCGTCCACCGGCAGAGCCCCCGCCGGGACCAGCCCTTCGTCGCCGTCAACCTGGCGGCCATCCCGGACGCCTTGCTCGAGTCCGAGCTCTTCGGTCACGAGAAGGGGGCTTTCACCGGGGCGCATGCGCGCAAGCTGGGCCGGTTCGAGCTGGCTCATGGCGGCACGCTCTTCCTCGACGAGGTGGGCAGCCTGCGCGTGGAGCTGCAGGCCAAGCTCCTGCGCGCGCTCCAGGAGCGCGAGATCGAGCGCCTCGGCGGCACCCGCACGATCCCGGTGGACGCGCGGATCATCGCCGCCACCAACGTGGACCTCAGGCAGCGCATCCGGGCCCGCGAGTTCCGCGAGGACCTCTACTACCGGCTCAACGTGGTGCCGCTGTCCGTGCCGCCGCTCCGGGAGCGGAAGGAGGACATCGGCGTCCTGGCGGACCACTTCGTCCGGAAGTACTCCCGGGAGTTCAAGAAGGACGTGCGCGGCATCTCGCGGGGCGCGCTGCCGGCCCTTCAGGCCTACGACTGGCCCGGCAACGTGCGGGAGCTGGAGAACGTGATCGAGCGGAGCGTGGCGCTGGCCTCGCGCCCCGTCATCCGGCTCGACGACCTGCCGCTGGACCTGGCGCTCCACGACGGGGCCACCCGCGGCGCGGGAGAGGCCGCGGCCGCCGCGCTCACGCTCAAGGAGGCGCGTGACCGCTTCGAGCAGGCCTATATCCTGCGCGCGCTGGAGCGGGAGAACTGGAACCAGAGCCGCGCCGCCCGCAGCCTGGGCGTGCACCGCAACACGCTCCTCGCCCGGCTCGCGGCCTGGGGCATCCGGCGCGACGACGACGCCGAGCCGCTCCAGGGCGCCGCGGGCGCGGGGTTCGCCGGATGACCTGGCGCGGGCTCGGATTCCTGCTGGCGGTGCTGGCGGTCGTGATCGGCGCGCCCTGGGGGGCGGCGGGGGCCGCCGAGCAGCCGCTCATCATCGCGCTCACGCCCTCCCGCGATCCCTCCGCCCTCCAGGAGGCGGGGGAGGCCTTCGCGAAGACGCTGACGCGCCTCTCGGGGGTGCCCGTGCGCGCCCAGGTGGCCTCGGACTACGCGGGGGTGGTGGAGGCGCTCCGCAGCCGGCGCGTGGACCTCGCCTTCGTGCACCCGGTGGGCTACGTGCTGGCCAGCCGCGAGGCGGGCTGCCAGATCCTGGTGCGCGACATCTGGCAGGGGAAGGTGGCGTACACCGCGCGGTTCTACGTGCGGAAGGGCGCCGGCATCGAGCGCCTCGAGGAGCTGCGGGGCAAGACGGTGGCCTTCGTGGACCCGGCCTCGAGCTCCGGCTACATCTACCCCATGGTGCTCCTCGTCAAGAAGGGGCTCGTCAAGGACCGCGACCCGAAGTCCTTCTTCAAGGAGGCGCTCTTCGCGGGGACCCACGAGGCGGCGCTGCGCTCGGTGCTCACGGGACGGGTGGATGCGGCCGTCTCCTTCGACAAGGCGCCGGAGCTGCACCTGAAGGACCCCGCCCTCATCGCCAAACTCACGTTCGTGGCCGAGACGCCGGAGATCCCCGAAGCCGGGATCTGCGCGCGCCCCGGGCTGCCGCCGGAAGCGGTGGTCCGGATCAAGCGTGCGCTCCTGGCCATCAGGGGCCCCGAGCACGCGGCGCTCCTGAAGCAGCTCTACGACATCGACGGCTTCACCGAAGCCGCGGACCAGGACTACGAGCCGGTGCGCGATGCCATGACGCTCATGGGGCTGGGCCGGCCGAAGTGATCGCGAAGGCGTAGAAGGTCCCCCACAGCCACGACACGTCCCGCCAGCGCGATCCGGTCCCCGGCTCCACGTGGCCGACGGCGCCGACGATGGCCACCCGCGCCAGGCGGCCCGAGAGCGTGGCCGCCCGCGCGAGCCGCAGCGTCTCCGAGTACGGCACCGCCGGATCCTCCGTGCCGTGGACCAGGAAGAGCGGCGCGGGGATGCGGCCCACGCTCTCCTCCGGCGAGAGCGCCGAGAGCAGGCGCTGCGAGGCGGGAGGCAGCGCGGCGAGGAGGGCATCCACCGCCGCCGGGTCGCGGTTCGCCACGAGCCGCCGGCCCGCCTCGTCCATCAGCTCCCCGTTCGCGGCCGCGAACTGAGCGATGGCCGCCTCGTCGGGCGCGCCCCGCCCGCGCGCGGCGCCGAAGGCGTAGGCGCCGGTGAGCGTGTAGCGGAGCAGCTCCCGGGCCGAGGCGTAGCCGCCGAGGGCGAGGACGGCGGAGAGCGCCGGCGCGCGGGCGGGATCGCCCGCGGCGAGGAGTGCAGGACCTGCGCCGACGCTCACCGCCAGGATGGCGACCGACGGCGCGCCCTCCCGGCGCAGCGCCAGCACCGCCGCCGTCACGGCCTCGGCATCGTCGGGCCGGAGGCGCAGCCGGGTGAGGCCGGCCACCGTGGGCACGGCCACCGCCCAGCCGGCACGGGCCAGGAGCGCCGCCGCCTCGCGGAGCCGCTCGTCGTCCTTGCCCGCGGGGGCCAGCCCGTGAACGAGCACGAGCCCGGGCGGCCGGGCGAGGCGCCGGGGGATGAACAGATCGACGGGCACCGGGCGGCCCCCGGCCGCGGCCGGGAGCGCGCGGACGACCGGGGGGCGCGTCACGGCGGTGAGGAGGGGCCAGCCTCCGCCGGAGAGGAACTCGGCGAGGAAGAGCGTCGCGGCGACGAGGCGGCAGCCGCCGAGCAGCGCGGGGGCGGCGAGGAGGAGCGCGAGAAGCAGTAGCGCGATCCGCGCCATGACGGAGATGGCGGAATCCAGCGCAGGTCGCGAGGGACTCAGCCTATTTTCGGTTGACGCACTTGAGGAGGCGCCAGCCGTTGAAGAGGTTGACCTTCTCGGCGAGGTCCGGGACGAGGTCCACCCGCTGCAGGAGCGGCGCGAGCGGCAGGTTCGACTTCCAGCCGAGGCGCGTGCAGACCGGGGCCACGAGATCCTCCAGCCGTCCCATCACGGGGCGCTCGCTCCGGAAATGGTTCAGCACGACGATGTTGCCGCCGGGCTTGACCACGCGGCGCATCTCGCGCAGCACGGCCACCGGGTCCGGCACCGCGCTGATCGTGTACGTCGCCACGGCCGAGTCGAACTCGTCGTCGGCGAACTCCATGACGGTGGCGTCCATGGCCCGCAGCGTGACGTTGGTGGCGCCCAGCTCCTCGACCTTCTCGTGCGCCTTGCGGAGCATCTCCTCCGAGAGGTCGATGCCGGTGAGCCGGCAGCGCGGGGGATAGAGCGGCAGGTTCAGGCCAGTGCCGATGCCGACCTCGAGCACGTGCTGCCCCGGGCGGATGTCGAGGAGCCGGATGGCGGCTTCACGGCCCGGGTGGAAGATCCAGTCGAAAACGAAGTCGTAGGCGGGGGCGTACAGCTTGTACGCCCGCTTGACCTGCCTCTTCTCCAGTGCCACGTCCACGCCCGGCGCCCTCCTCGCTTCCGCTCTCACCGGTGTCCGGGGAGGCTGCGGTCCGGCGGCTGAACATTTAGCATACCGGCGGTGGCGTTGCCAAGTGCTTTGTTGGACCGCGCAACTAAAGGAGGAACCGGATCAGGAGGGTCGCCAGGCCCAGGAAGGAGAAGAAGCCGCAGACGTCGGTGAAGGTCGTGATGATGACGCTCGAGGCGATGGCCGGGTCGATGCGGAAGGCCTTGAGGGCCAGCGGGATCGTCACGCCCACCGCCGCCGCCACGAGCATGTTGATGACCAGCGCCGTCCCGATGATGAGGGCCAGCAGCGCCTGCCCCTTCCAGAGGTAGGCGATGACCCCCATGACCACCGCGTTGGCCAGCCCCGTGGCGAGCCCCAGGAGAAGCTCCTTCCGGAGGACCCGCCACAGGTGGGCGGCCGTCATGTCGCCCAGCGCGAGCCCCCGCACGACCACCGTGGCCGTCTGGGTGGTGCCGATGCCGCCCATGGAGGCCACGATGGGCATGAAGATCGCGAGCGTGGCGAGCGACTGGATGGACCCCTCGAAGAGGCCGATGACGGAGGCCGCAAGGATGGCCGTGCCGAGGTTGATGAACCGCCAGAGCAGCCGCTTGCCGAACACCGCCCGGGCGGGGTCGAAGACCGTCTCGTCGCCGGCCGCCCCGCCCAGCCGCTGGATGTCCTCGGTGGCCTCCTCGCGGATGACATCGATGACGTCGTCCACGGTGATCACGCCCAGCAGCCGATGGTCGCGGTCCACCACGGGGACGGCCACGATGTCATACTTGGCCACGAGCCGGGCGACCTCCTCCTGGTCCATCTCGGGCGTGACGCTCAGCACCTCGCCCTGGCAGAGGCCCCCCACCGGCGTGGCCGGGTCCGTCGTGATGAGGCGGCGCAGGGGCAGGGCGCCCACCAGGTGCTCGTGGTCGTCCACCACGTAGAGGTAGTGGGCCGATTCTGCCGTCGGCGCCTTCCGCACATGCTCGATGGCCTGGCCCACCGTGTTGCCCTCATGGACGGCGAGGACATCGGGGGACATGATGCGGCCGGCAGTCTTCTCGCCGTGCTCGAGGAGCTCCTGGACCTCCTCCGACTGCTCCTCCTTCATGAGGTCCAGGACCTTCTCCGCCTGCTCCTCGGGCAATTCTTCCAGCACCTGGGCGGCGTCGTCCGGCTGCATCCGGTCGAGGATGCCCGAGATCTCCAGCTCGTCCAGGGCCCGGACCAGCTCCAGCAGCGGCTGATCGTCCAGCTCGGCCAGCACGCCGCCCGCCTGCTCGCGGTTCAGCAGCCGGAACAGCGTGACCTGCTCCGGGACGGGGAAGTCCCGGAGCGCCGCGGCGATGTCGGCGGCGTGGGAGTCCTTGAGGCTCTGGGCCAGCCGCTCGTGGCGGCCGGCCTCCAGCAGGTCCCGGATGGTCTCGCTCAACCGCTCGGTGGATTCCACGGCTCGATGCCTACCGGGAGCTCGGGTCGGTCTGGGGGCGCCCGCCGGCCGCCGCGAGCTGGGCGATCCGGCTCTCGAGGTGGCGCACCCTGAGCTTGAGCTTCACGTGCGGGACTGCGCCCGCCACCCCCACGAGGAGCATCCCGGCGACGAGGGAGAGCAGGATGACCATCGCCAACGGGATGCCCTCGACGCGCCACACCAGGAAGCGGACCACGACGGGATCCAGGTTCTGCAGCGCGAAGGCTGCGATGCCCCCTCCGACCAGCGCCACGAGGACATAGGCGATGACCATGTTCACCTCCTGCCGTTCTGGCCGAGGGCGCGGAGGACGCGGTGGATGATCCGCTCCGGGCAGCCGCGCCCGGCGCGGGCCTCCTCCCCCCCCGTCAGGCTGGCGAGCGGGGCCACCGCCTTGGCCATGGTCCGGTGCCCGCCGGCTGGGCCGAGGTCGCCGAACGCCGCCCGCGCCACCTCTCCCGCGCTCTTCACGTAGCCCACGTTGCGGATCGACACGTGGACCTGGTCCCCGACCACGCCGGAGACCACCGACCACTCCACCCCTTCGGCCTGGAGCCCGAAGTCCGCGAGCTGCGGGATCAGGTCCGCCATGGTGACCGTGCCGAGATGGGAGAAGAACACGCCGCCCAGGACGCGGCGGCGGGCCAGCCCGTGCGCGAGCACATCCAGCGCCGCGTCCGACAGCTCGGGCCGCTCGATTCTTCGCAGCGCGCTGTGATTCGCCAGGAGGTACAGGTGCGCGAAGGCCTCGAGATCCGCCCGCGAGCCGCCGCGCTCGAGCCCCAGCGTGTCCGACTTGATCCCGTACAGGAGCGCGGTCGCCAGCCGCTGGGTCACCTTCACGTCGGCGGCCCGCAGGTACTCCACCAGGATCGTGGAGGTGGCGCCGTAGGACGGCCGCACGTCGCGGATGCGCGCCCTGATCGGCCGCTCCACGGGGTGGTGGTCGATGACCAGGTCCACCCCGTGGAAGCGCTCCTCGAGGAACGAGGGCTGCACGTCCACCATCGCCACACGGTCGAACTGATCCAGCGCCTGGGCGCTGATCTCCTCCACCTCGATGTCGAGGATCTTGCACATGGCCACGTTCTCGGGACGCGTGATGCTGCCGAAGGTGCAGAGATGCGCCGAGGTCCGGGTGCGGCCCAGGAGGGTCTTGAGGGCTAGCGCCGAGGCGATGGCGTCCGGGTCCGGATCGTCCTGCATCAGGATGAGGACCCGCTCGGCGCCCTCGAAGTGCCGCCGGATGCGCTCCACCCGCGCGCGGCTGAGGGCCCGCTCCAGCGCCGGCCGGGTCACCCGCTCGCCGAAGGCCGACAGCGGCACGGCGGTGGTCCCGGGCAGCGGCCGGGACTCGTCGGTCACGGCCAGGACCGGGACGTCCCCGAGGGCCTCCTGCACGGCGCTCAGGATCCGGGGGAAACGGCCGGGCAGGGCCCCCACGACGGCCGGCCCCCGGCTGCCCCTGAGGGCGCGCCGGAGGAACCCGGCGTCGTCCAGGGCGCCGACCATGGCGGCCGTTCCGCGCCGGGCGAGCCGGGCGCGGAGCGCGCGCCTGGCGACCAGGTAGACCGCGGAGTCGCCCGGCAGGGTGGCATGACCCGCCAGGTGCTCGAGAAGATGGTCGGGACAGAGAAGCACGTACCGCATCGTGGTCACAGGAACAGGAATGTCACCACGAGGTACAGGGGGCCGAGGATGCCCAGGCTGTACACCATGTAGCCGAAGAACGAGGGCATCTGGACCTTGGCCTCCTCGGCGACGGACTTGACCATGAAGTTGGGCGCATTCCCGATATAGGAGTTGGCGCCCATGAACACGCACCCCACGCTGATGGCGGCCAGGACGGCATGGGTGACCCCTACGACCTCGTCGGCGAGGTGGAGCCCCTGGGCCAGCGACAGGAAGGTCAGATAGGTCGGCGCGTTGTCCAGGAACGACGAGAGCACGCCGCTGACCCAGAAGAACTGCCAGGGCTCCCGCACCCCCAGCTCGCCGCCGCGCAGGCGGAGCAGCTCCAGCGCCGGGATCATGGTGAGGAAGATCCCGAAGAAGAGGACCGCCACCTCCACGATGGGGTAGCTCGTGAAGCCGTTGGCGCGGTGGACGTCCCGCGGCGTCCGCCACAGCGAGAGGCCGGCGAGCGCCACCATCGCGACCTCGCGCCATGGGGCGCGGAGGAAGGCCACGGACAGCACCACGCCGGCCAGGGGCAGCGCGTTGAGCCCGCCCCGGATGCGCAGCGGCTCGATGTCGGAGCGGTCCCGCTTCAGGGCCGGCAGCGACTCGCGCGCGTGGTGGACGGAGTCCCAGATGAAATAGGTCACCAGCAGGGCTCCCACGGCGATGAGCCAGGGAAGCCACAGCCGCAACGTCCACGTGAACGGGACCCCGCGCAGGTAGCCCAGGAAGAGCGGGGGATCGCCGAGGGGCGTGAGCAGACCGCCGATGTTGGAGACGAGGAAGATGAAGAAGATCACGGTGTGCCTGACCCGCTTGCGCTCCCGGTTGGTCTGGAGCAGGGGCCGGATCAGCACCATCGAGGCGCCGGTAGTCCCGATGACGGAGGCCAGCACCGCCCCCGTCGCGAGGAAGGCCGTGTTGGTGCGCGGGGTCGCCTCGAGGTCTCCCCGCAGCAGCATGCCTCCCGTGATCGCGTAGAGGCTCGCGAGCAGGATCAGGAAGGACACGTACTCCTCGGCCGTGGCCACCAGCGCGTGAGGCTCCCGCGTCAGGTACAGGACGAGCACGGGGGCGCCGAGGGCGCAGGACAGCAGCAGCTTGTTCCGGTTGTGCTCCCACCAGTGGGGCACCCAGAGCGGACAGATGGCGATGGCCAGGAGCATCCCGGCGAATGGCAGGACCCACGCGAGGGGCAGCGCCACGGTTGTCATGGAGCGCCCGGGGCCCCGCGCCGGGGCCGTGAGGAGGAGCAGGCTGTCGTCATCGAGAGCGCCTCCGGGGACCCGGGGTCATGCCCAGAGGGCCGTCCAGATCGCGAGGGTGAAGGCCAGCGCCGTCAGGGCCACGACGGCCGTCGCCGCGAGGGCGTGCGCTCTCCGCTCCACGCGCCCATCGCCGTGGCCGAGGGCGAGGGCCGCCAGGGAGCCGCCGACGAAGCCTCCCGCATGCGCGAAGTTGTTCACCCCGGGCATGAGGAAGCCCATGATGAAGAGGATCACGGCCCACTGCCAGTACTGCCGGAACACCGCCATCCCGAAGAGGCCCCCGCGACTTCGGCCGTACACCGCCATGGCGCCCAGCAGCCCGAACACCGCTCCGGAGGCGCCGATGGTCGTGCCCACACCGGCCCAGTTGGAGAGCACGAAGCCGAGCACCCCGCCCCCCGTGAAGATCAGGACGAGGCGGGAGCGCCCGTACGCCTGCTCGACGGCCGGGGCCAGCTGGTGGATCCAGAGCAGGTTGAAGGCGATGTGCAGCAGGCTGCCGTGCAGGTAGGCGGCCGTGAGCAGTGTCCACCAGTGCCCGAGCTGCCAGGGGTACGCGCCCGTCATGCCCAGCGCCAGGAGCGCCGCTCCGCTCGGCGACAGGAGATCGAAGAGGCCCCGGGGGCGCAGGGCGGCGGCCGGGTCCACCAGGATCGCGGCGGCATACGCCGCGACGCAGACGACGGTGACGATGCGGGCGAAGTCCAGGCGGCCCGTCAGCCGCCCGAGCCAGGGGCCGAATCCCCAGAGCCCGGGGTTCCTCCCCCCGCAGTAGAAGCAGACGGGGGCGTCCACCCGGTTGAGCTTGCCGCAGGCGTAGCAGAGGGCCGAGCCCGACCTCTTGCGGAGCACGGGCGTCAGGAGCGCCCGCGCGGGGAGTCGAACGGAGCCTCGCGCGCGAGGCGCTCGAGCAGGGCCTCACGATGGCTCTCGAAGGCGCGCCGGCGCTCCCGGGGAACGGACGCGCCGGGGACGAACTTCTCGGCGAGCGGGTTCACGAACCGCCCCTGCTTCGCGATGCGGTAATCCAGGTGCGGGCCGGTCGAGAGCCCCGTGGAGCCCACGCGCCCGATCACCTGGCGCTGGCGCACGCGCTCGCCCGGCCGGACCAGCGCCGCGGACAGGTGGTTGTACATCGTCTCGTAGGCGCGCGCGTGGCGGATCGCCACGCTGATGCCGTTTCCGCCATTCCACCCGGCGCTCCCCACGACGCCCTCGGCGACCGCGCGCACGGGCGTCCCGGCGGGGGCGGCATAGTCGATGGCCAGGGGAGGGCGCATGCCTCCCAGGATCGGGTGCTGGCGGGCGTGGGAGAACCCCGAGCTGATTCGGGTGAAGTCCAGCGGTGCCCGCAGGAACATCTTCCGGACCGCGCGCCCCGCGCCGTCGTAGTACAGCGTCCGGCCGTGTCCGTCGGCGAAGCCGACGACCGTCAGGATCGGCCGTCCGGCCGTCGCGTACTGGGCGGCGAGGATCTCTCCGTCGCCGAGGAGCTCGCCCGCCGCGTAGCGCTTCTCCACCAGGAGCCTGAAGCGATCTCCTGGGAGCGAGTCGGCGGCGAAGTCGAAATCCCACTCGAAGAGGCTCACGAAGGCGGCCGTGAACGAGGCGTGCTCGCCCAGGCGCTCCATGCTCGCGAAGAGCGAGTCCTCGAGCCGGCCGGCGACCGCGACGACGCGGCGCTCCACCGGCGTCCGCACGGTCTCGAGCGTCCACCCGTCCGCCTCCGGCGTGAGCTCGTGGCGCTCCGCGGGTGAGCGCCGGTAGGTGACGCCGACCGTCTCGCCGGGCGTCGCGCGCGCGACCAGGAGCCGCTCCCCGGGGCGCAGCCGTCTCGGGTCCACTGCGCGCCGAAGCGCCGCGATCATCTGGAAGGCATCGGTCCGGGCCACGCCGCTGCGGAGAAGCGCTGCCTCGAGGGTCTCGCCACGACGCAGCACGGTTTCGCTGACGGTGGGAGGCGGCGCGCCGGGACGTCCCGGCGCCGCCATGGCAACGGGGCGCGGATCGACGAGAGAGGTCGGCAACCCCGTCACGGAGGCGGCGACGAGAGCGAGCATTGCCAGCGCCGGGGCGAGACGCCGCATAGGCCGTTACCTTACCAGATGAGCCGCCGGCGGCTCAAATCCAGCCGGCCGCTGGCGCCTCACGCCCCGAACTTCGTGAGCCGGAGGGCGTTGGCCATCACGAGCGGCATGAGATCCTGCGCGGGGAGGAGCCCCAGCGTCCCGGCCGCGCAGGCCCGCTCGGTGAAGTGCCGGACCGGGTCGGCGCCGCAGTACTGGCTCCAGATGAGCGCCGGCACCGGCTGCCAGCCGTGCCCCTTGAGGACGGAGGGGGTCGCGTGATCCCCGGAGACCACGAGCACGTCGGGCCGCAGCGCGAGGATGTCGGGCAGTTGCGCGTCGAAGCGCTCCAGCGCCGCGACCTTGGCGTCGAAGTCGCCGTCCTCGCCGGCCTTGTCCGTGTCCTTGTAGTGCAGGAAGAAGAAGTCGTACGCGCTCCAGTGCTCCCGCAGCGTGGCGACCTCGTCGGCGAAGGTCGTGCCCGTCGCGAGCACCTCCATCCCCACGAGGCGCGCCAGTCCCCGGTACATGGGGTAGGCGGCGACGGCGGCGGCCCTGAGGCCGAAGACCTCGGGGAAGCGGGGCAGGGCGGGCTGGCTGTCGAAGCCCCGCAGCAGCACCATGTTCGCCGGGGCGGCGTCCGCCAGGAGCGGGCGCGCCGCCGCCACGAAGCGGTTCACGAGGCCGGCGGTCTTCTCGGCCTCGGGCCCGAGCGCGCGGGCCTCGAGCGCCGGGACGCCGAGCCCCTGCGGGTCCGTCTCGGAGACGCGGCCGGAGAGGCCCGGTCCCCGCAGCACGAGGACGAAGCGGTGCTCCTTGACCGGCTCCACCAGCACCTCGACGCCCTCCAGACGGATCTGGCGCAGTCGCTCCACGAGGCGCACGCACACGTCGGTCTGGATGCGTCCGGCCCGGCGGTCGGTGATGCGGCCGCCGCCATCCACGCTGCAGAAGTTCCCCCGCGCCGCGACGTCGCCCGGGTGCAGCGCGAAGTCGATGCCGAGCGCCTCGAGCACGCCGCGCCCCACGAGATAGCGCAGGGGATCGTAGCCGAAGAGCCCCAGGTGGCCGGGCCCACTGCCGGGCGTGATGCCCGGGCCCACGTGGCGGATCAGTCCGCAGGCCGAGCGCGCCGCCAGCGCGTGGAGATTCGGGAGGCGCGCGACCGCCAGCTCGCTCTGCCCGGTCCCGGGGCGAGGCAGACCGCCCAGGCCGTCCAGCGAGCACAGCACGATCTTGGTGGAGTGGTTCACCACCAGCGTGCGCAGCAGGTCGAGATCCATGGCGCGCCCCGGCTCAGGCGTCCTTCACCGGGTTCTCGAGGACGCCGAGCCCCGTGATCGAAAGGCGCACCGTGTCTCCGGGCTGCAGCGCGATGGGCGGCTTGCGGGAGAAGCCGACCCCGGCGGGGGTCCCCGTGGCGATGAGGTCGCCCGGCGAAAGCGTCATGATGCTCGACAGGTACTCGATGAGGTAGCCGATGTCGAAGATGAAGTTCCGCGTGGTCCCGTCCTGCATGAGGGTGCCGTTGACCCACGCCTTGAGCTCGAGCACGTGCGGGTCGGGGATCTCGGCAAGGTCGGCAATGTACGGGCCCACGGGCGCCAGCGTGTCGCCGATCTTGCCGGAGGCCCACTGGCTCGTGTGGAACTGGAAGTCGCGCGCGCTCGCGTCGTTGACGATGGTGTAGCCGTAGACGTACTCGAGGGCCTGGGCCCGCGGCACGTGCCGGGCGGTGCGCCCGATGACGACGCCCAGCTCCACCTCCCAGTCGAGCCTCGTCTCGCCCCGCGGCCGCAGGATGGGCTCGCCCGGGTCGAGGATGGCATTGGCCCACTTGGGGAAGATCGGCGGCTGCTTCGGCACGGGGGTGCCCCCCTCGGCGGCATGGTCCCGGTAGTTGAGGCCGATGCAGATGAACTTGCCGGGGTCCGCGATGGGCGCGTGCAGCCGGACCGACGCGGCCGGGTGGGACACCGGGTCGAAGCCTCCCGCCCGGGTCGCCTCGATCATCCGGGCGAGCATGTCCTGGCTGGCGACGCCACCCTCGAGGAAGCCGCGCGTGCTCTGCGGGAACAGGACGGCGGCGATGGCCGCGGCCCGCACCACGCCCTGGCCGCGGAGGTAGGCGGTGCAGCTGGCGGCCAGGTCCACGACGCGGTCCGGGCCCAGGAAGCAGCCGAGGCGGGGGGCATGGCCGGTCCGGGAGAAGCGGACGAGCTTCATGGGCGCACGACCTGTCTCACGATCCGGCGGAACTCCCTGTCGTCGAGGAGGCCCTTCTTCTTCAGGGAGGCGGTCTTGACCCGCGCGAGGATGTCGTTGACCTGGTCCTCGGTGGCCTTGACGCGGATCCGCTCCAGGTGGATCCGGATGGAGTCGAGGCCGCTGTTCTTCCCCAGCACCACGCGTGGCATCCTTTGTCCCACCAGCTTCGGGTGGAACGGGAACACCTCCAGGAAGTGGTCCTTGCCCGCGTTCTTGTACCAGCTGGCGATGATCCCGGACTCGATGTCGAAGAGCATGTCCCCCACGATCTGCCGGTTCGAGGGCATCGCGAGCCCGGCGATCTTGCGCACGTACCGGGACAGCTTGGTGAGGCGCTCCGTCTTGATGCCCGTGTCCACGCCGTACATGGTGAGGAGAGCCAGGAGCGTGTCCTCGGTGGGCGCATTCCCGGCGCGCTCCCCGATGCCGGAGATGGTGGAGTGGATCACCTCGGCGCCCTCCGCCACCGCGATCACCGTGTTGGCCACGCCCATGCCGAAGTCCATGTGGAAGTGCGTTTCCAGCGGCTTCTTGATCCGCTCGCGGGTGTGGCGCACGAAGTAGCGGACGGCGTGCGGCGACAGCACGCCGAAGGTGTCTACCAGGGCCAGGGCGTCCATGTGCCCCTGGGTGGCCACCTGCTCGATGATCTTCAGGTACCAGCTCATCTCGGCCCGGGAGGCGTCGATGGGGAAGAACACCACGTAGAGCCCCTGCGACTTGGCGTACTGCGTGGCCTCGATGCTGGTCTCGATGGCGTGATCCAGGGTCCACTTGTAGGCGTACTGGATGATGTGCTCGCTGGAGGGGACCTCCATCACGATGCCCTTCACCCCCGTGTCCACCGACCGCTTCACGTCCTCCTTCATGCAGCGGGAGAAGGCGAAGATCTCGGCGGGCAGGTTCCGCTTCACCATCTCCTTGATGGCCCGGGCATCCCCCGGGGAGACGGCCGGCATGCCGGCCTCGATCCGGTGCACCCCCGCCTCGGCCAGCATGGTGGCCAGGCGCACCTTCTCGGCCGGGGTGAACTCCACGCCGGCCTGCTGCTCGCCGTCGCGCAGGCACACGTCGTGAAACTTCACCCGCTTCGGGAACTGCGTCCCCTGCATCACCTCGTGGTCGAAGTTCCAGGGGCTCACGAACCACCGGTCCGTCTGCCAGGGCGTCAGATTGGCCGCCATCCTCGTTCCTCCTTTGCAGAGCGCTCGGCTCCGAGCCTCACACCCGCTCGTCATCTCGCTTCCTCGTGGGCCGCCGGCTCCATCCGGTCGGGCGCCCCGCGCGTTGCTCGACCCGCCCGAGGATCTGCCCAAAGCGGCTCCGCGTCAAGCGCTTCTCCGCGCCCAGATCGCGTGTCAACGACACGGGGATCTTGACGGGCCCGAAACCCTTGAGAGCGCGGCATTTCCCCTGCTATAGTGGCGCCTGCACGCGCGTGTCGGGCCCGGCCCGACCCGACCCACGGAGATCTCCCGGAGGCAGAGGGGAGGAGCACCGATGACGGAGCGGGAGCCCCAGGATTACTTCCAGTGGACCGCGGCCCTCTTCGACCGCGCCCGCATCTTCGACAAGCCCGAGGCGCTGCGCGGGATCCGGGTGCTCGAGTTGACGACGCTGGTCCTGGGGCCCACCACCGCCGACTTCCTGGGCGAGCTGGGGGCGGAGGTCGTCAAGGTGGAGCTGCCTCCGGGCGGCGACACCATGCGCTACGTGACCCCGGAGGCCATGTACTGGCAGAACGCCTCGATCGGTTTCTTCCCCGAGAACCACTCCAAGTACCACATCGGCATCGACCTGCACGCGGAGGAGGGCAAGTCGCTCTTCAGGCAGCTCGCCGCCAGGTCGGACATCATGGTGGAGAACTTCCGCGCGGGGACGCTGGACAGGTGGGGGGTGGGCTACCGTCAGCTGCGCGAGATCAACCCACGGCTCATCTACGTCGCCGACTCGGGCTTCGGCCAGTGGGGCCCCTTCTCCCAGGGGCGCGCCTCCTATGACGCCGTGGCCCAGACCGTCTCCGGCATGATCGGCATCACGGGCTTCCCCGGGCGCCCCCCCATCCTCTGCGGCATGTTCATCGGCGACTGGTTCGGGGGGCTCATGGCGGCCACGGCGGCCCTGGTCGCCCTCCATCACAGGGACCGGACAGGCGAGGGGCAGCTCATCGACTTCGCGCAGAGCGAGGGGCTCATCCGGACGCTGGACTGGACCTGGGTCCGGCACGGGCTCACCGGGCAGGATCGGGGTCCTGTGGGCAACCGCGACGAGGCGCTGGTGCCGGCCGACATCTTCTCCACCCGCGACGGCTACGTGGCCGTGGCGGCAGCGCGCGACGCGGAGTTCACGGGGCTCTGCGAGGCCATGGGCGAGCCCGGCCTGGCCACGGACCCGCGCTACGCCACGCTCCCCGAGCGGCAGAAGCCCGAGCACATGACGGCGCTGCTCGACCGCATCCGCCTCTGGGCCGGCAAGCTCGCCCGCGCCGAGGTGGAGGCGGCCGGCGCCCGGCACGGCTTCGCCGCCGTCCGCGTCGCCACCGCCAGGGACAAGTTCGAGGACGACCATCTGCGCGCCCGGGGCTCGGTCTGGGAGTACGAGGACCCGCTGTATGGCAAGATGGTGGAGCAGGGCCCGGCGGCCAAGCTCTCGGAGACGCCGGCCCGGATCAAGTGGGCGGCCAAGCCCGTGGGCTGGCACAATCAGGACGTGCTGAATCGCCTGCTGGGGCTGTCGCCGTCGGCCATCGCGGCGCTCCAGGAGCGGAAGGTCATCGGGCAGTGGGCCGACAGGAACGGCGCCCGGCCGCCCGCCGAGTGGACCGGAGGGTCGCGGATATGACCGATACCGCCCACGGCACGAGTTGGCCCCAGTTCGCCAGGGACCTCACGGATCCCGGGCGCGCTCACGAGAAGCCCGAGGCCCTCGACGATCTCCGCGTCCTCGATTGCTCCAGCGGCAACTTCGCCGCCCTCTTCGCCTCGTCCATCCTGGCCGAGTTCGGCGCCGAGGTCATCCGCGTGGAGCCGCCGGCGGGTGACGTGGCGCGCCTCTTCTCTCCGGGCGGGGTGAAGCACCGCGGCACGGGGCTCGCCTATCTCGTCGAGGCGCGCAACAAGCGGCACATCACGCTGGACCTCCGCAGCGAGCAGGGGCGGCTCCTCCTGGCCCGCCTGGCGCGCCACGTGGACATCGTGATCGAGAGCGAGCTACCCGGCCAGATGGACGCCTGGGGCATCGGCTACCGCCAGCTCTCGGTGCTGAACCCGCGGCTGATCTACCTCGCCGTCTCCACCCACGGCCAGTTCGGGCCGCGCGCGGCCCGGGCCATGCCGGACTACGACATCACCGCCCAGGCGATGTCGGGCGTGCCCTACGTGACCGGGGAGGCCGAGGGCTCGGGGCCCGCCGAGTCCTCGGTGCCCACCCGGCAGGGCAACTGGGCGGCCTGGTACGTGGGAGGGGCCTTCGGGGTGCTGGCCGCGCTGGCGGCGCTGCACTGGCGCGTCGCCAGCGGGCGGGGCCAGCTCATCGACCTCACGCCCGGCGAGGCGGAGATGCGCCTCTCCGACGTCGGCGTGCTCTGGTACCACGCCTACCAGCGCATCCACGAGCGGGTGGGGGACCTCCACATCCAGGTCTTCCCGTACACGCTTGTCAAGACCCGGGACTCCTACGCCTTCGTGGCGGGCTTCTCCGACATCAACTTCGCGGGCCTCACCAACATCATGGAGCGCCCCGACCTGAAGGAGCGCTTCGCCACCACGCGGGACCGGATCCTGAAGGCGCGGGAGCTCCACCAGGAACTCGAGCGCTGGTCCGCCGACCTGACGGCGGAGGAGATCCTGACCCGCTTCCAGGACTACATGACCCACAAGCGCGGCCCCGGGACCGTGGCCACGGCGCGGCTCAACCGGCCGCAGGACGTGCTCGGGGAGGCCCACTGGTGGGAGCGCGGCGTGCTCCGGAAGGTGGACGACCCCGACTACGGGGAGCTGCTGCTGCAGGCGCCGCCGTGGAAGCTGTCCCGGACGCCGCCCCGCATCAAGTGGGCGTGCCGGCCGGTGGGCGCGGACAACGAGCTCATCTACCTCAAGTACCTGGGCCTCGGCAAGGGCGACCTCCAGGCCCTGCGCGCCGCCGGCGCGATCTAGGCGATGACAGCCCTTTTGACAGGAGACATGACCATGCACACTTGGCGCTACGCGAAGACGCTCCGCTGGATGGCCGCCGGGCTGGCCTTCGTCACCCTCCTGGCCGGGCCCTTCGCCTCGTGGACCGCGCTGGCCCAGCAGGCGCCGGCCGGCCTGGAGCCCAGCGAGGCCCAGAAGACGGGGGCCGCCCTGATGAACGTGTTCCACGTGCCCGGCAAGGTGATCGTCTGCACCCTCGGCACGGCCGGCACCATCGGGCTCCTGGTGCTCACGCTCGGCAGCGCGTACCGCCGCGCGGCCGACGTCTTCGAGGAAGGCTGCGGCGGCGACTGGGTCATCACGGGGGAGCATCTCAGCGGGAAGATCCAGCGCAAGGGCGACCTCGACTAGTGCCGGGCCAACGAACTTCGCCATACTTCGTTCTCGGTCGGCGCGGGCGCTCAACGTACATCCAGGTACGCCTCGCGCCCGCGCCTCCCTCGGGCCTCGTCTGGCTCGTTCCTTGGCCCGGCACGGTGCGGTGGCCCGCGTGGAGCGGGCGAGACTCGTCGGAGGCGCGCTAGGAGCCCCATGGGTCGGATCCCCGCCTCGTACCTGCCGCCGCGCGAGCTGTGGCCGCAGCGCATCTACACGCTGCCCGAGCACGCCACCTACCCCGGGCTCCTCAACTCCACCGAGGAGCTGGTGGACCGCCACGTGGCCGAGGGGCGGGGCGACCGCCCGGCGATCCTCTTCGAGGGCCAGACGATCACGTACCGGGCGCTGGCGGCCTCCGTCAACAGGGTCGGCGGCGCGCTCCGGGCCCTGGGGATCGAGGAGGAGGACCGCGTGCTGCTGCGCTCGCCCTCCATTCCGCCCGCGCTGGTGGCGAACTTCGCCGTGCTCAAGCTCGGCGCCGTGATCGTGCCGACGTCCCCGCTGTTCTCCCGGACCGAGATCGCGCACGTGGCGGGGCTCACCGAGGCCGTGGCGCTCGTCGTCGCCGCCCCGCTCCTGGACGAGGTGGAGGCGGCGCGGGCCGAGCTCAAGACGGTCAAGCACGTCATCGTGATCGGCGGGGATGCGGCGGAGCTCAAGGCCAGGGGCTATGTCCCGTACGGGGAGCTGGTGGCGCGCGGCTCGGAGAGCCTCGAAGCCGTGCGCCGCGACCGCATGGCCGTCTCCGTTCTGCTCTTCACCTCGGGGACCACGGGGCTCCCCAAGGGCACGGTCCATTTCATGGAAGAGGCGCTGAGCGTGCCGGATGGCTTCGGCCGCCACGGCTGGGGGGTGACGGCCGACGACGTGATCGGCGGGCCCGCGCCCCTGTCGCTGGCCGCCGGCTACTCGACCCAGGCGGTGATCCCCTTCCGCTTCGGCGCCGCGGCCTCGCTCCTGCCGCGCTTCACGCCCGAGGGCATGTTCGAGCAGATCCAGAAGCACCGGATCACCATCGTGTCCATCCTGCCCACGGCCTACCGGAAGATGCTCCAGGTGCCGGACGCGCGGCAGAAGTACGATCTCTCCTCCGTGCGCGTCTGCACCGGCGGGGGGGAGTCCCTGGGCGCGGAGACCTACCGCGCGTGGAAGGAGATGTTCGGGCACGAGATCTATGAGGGGCTCGGCACCACCGAGATGATGTACGTGTTCATCTCCTCGGCCGTCACGCGGCGCGTGAAGCCGGGGGCCATCGGCCCCGCGGTGCCGGGATACGAGCTGCGCGTGGTGAGCGAGGAGGGCGCGGACTGCCGGCCCGGCGAGCCCGGGCGGCTCCTGGCCCGCGGGCCGACGGGCACCGTGTACTGGCGGGACGAGGAGAAGCAGAAGCAGGCCGTCTGGAACGGCTGGTGCCGCGCCGGGGACTTCGTCACCATGGACGAGGACGGCTACATCTGGTTCCTCTCGCGCGAGGACGACCTCATCAAGTCCTCCGGCTACCGCATCGGGCCCGAGGAGATCGAGGAGACCCTCTCTCTCCACCCGGCCGTCGCCGACTGCGCGGTGATCGGCGTGCCCGACGCCGTCCGCGGCCAGAACACCTGCGCGTATGTGGTCCTCAGGCCGGGGGTGCCCCCCGGCGCAACCCTCGGGGGGGAGCTGATCGAGTTCTGCCGGGACAGGCTCGCCGTCTACAAGCTGCCGCGCGCGGTGGAGTTCGTCCCGACCCTGCCGCGCGCCCCGGGCCCGGCGGGCCCCGGTACCGGCAAGCTCCTGCGGCGCCTCCTGCGGGACAAGCTCAGGTAGTGCCCCGGGCCGGACGCTGGGCCGCCCCGGCGCTCTTCCTGCTGCTCCTCGCGGGCTTCGCGGCCGGCATCTGGGGCAGCTACCGTGCCGTGTTCCCGGGGCGGGGACTGTACCGGGTGACCGGCGTGCTCGAGGCCCGCTGGGGCGAGGCCATGATCCTGGTCAAGCACGACGCCGTGCCGGGGCTGATGGACGAGATGCCCTCGATGGCCTTCATGGTCGAGTCGCGGGAGCTCCTCGATCGGGCCGGGGTCCTCCCGGGGGACCGCATCCGCTTCACCGTGCGCCAGATGCCGGACCGGCTGCTCGTGGTGGAGATCCAGAAGCTGCGGTGACGGCTTCCCTTCTAGCAGAAGTGCGGCGGGGCTGTCCAGGGAAAGCCGAGGTCAACGCCGCCCGAGCGCGCGCAGGTGGCGGACAAGCCCCTGCACTTGCTCGTCCGACAGGTGGAACCCGAAGGCCGGCATCCCCGGCTTCCCGAGCTCCGCGCCGCCGCGCTTGATCACCTCGCGAAGGTACTCGTCGGAAAGGCTGTCCATGATCCGCGGATCGGCCAGGTTCCCCGGCTGGATCAAGAGGAGGGTCGCCCGCCAGGAGCCCTGGCCGCCGGCACCGTGGCAGCTCGCGCAGTGGGTGAGGTAGAGGCGCTGGGCGGGGGTTGCCGTCCGGGGGATCGGATGGGGCAGGAAGAGCGCGGCCGCGAGGCTTCCGGCCAGAAGCAGCAGCGCCGGGGCTGCGATGACGAGCATCCACTTGCGCCTCATCGGGCGGCCGTCCCGAGCTCGAGGAGCGTCTGCTGGAGCCGCCGGTCTTCCAGGAGCGCGGGGCCGGGCCCGCTGAGCGCCACCTGCCCGGCCTCCAGCAGGTAGGCGCGCGTCGCCAGCCGCAGGAGCCGGCGCACGTGCTGTCCGGCCGCCAGGATCGTGATCCCCTCCGAGGTGATGGCGTGCACCGCCTGGCAGAAGCGGTCCGTCACGCTGCGTGCCAGCCCGAGGAAGGGATCGTCGAGGCAGAGGAGGCGGGGCCGGGCCATGAGGCCGCGCGCCAGCGCCAGCATCTGCTGCTCCCCTCCGGAGAGGACGCGCGCCGGCGCGCCGTGCTTGTCCTGCAGGATCGGGAAGAGGCGCAGGATGGTGCGCAGCGTCTCCTCGCGGCGCGCGCGCGGCGCCGGGAGGAAGGCGCCGAGCTCCAGGTTCTCCCGGACGGACAGCGGGCCGAAGAGGCGCCGCCCCTCGGGGATCAGGGTGAGCCCGCGCGCGGCGATGGCCCAGGGGGGCAGCCCGTCGATCCGCTCCCCGTCCAGCGCGATCTCCCCGCTGGCGAGGGGCAGGAGCCCCGCGAGCGCCTTCATGAGGGTGGACTTCCCGGCGCCGTTGGGGCCCACGAGGGCGACGAACTCGCCCGCGCGCACCTCGAGCGACAGGCCGCGCAGCACGGTGAGATCGCCGTAGCCGGCATGGACGTTCCGGACGCTCAGCAGGAGCGGGGCCGGCACGCTATTATTCCTCTTCGCCCATATAGGCGGCGGCAACCCGGGGGGAGGCGAGCACGGCGGCGGGGGGCCCGTCCGCGACGATCTGGCCCTGGTCCAGCACGAGCATCCGGTTCGCGACCCGCGCGAGGACACCGAAGGAGTGCTCCACGGCGAAGATGGTCGTGCCGCGCTCGCGTAGCCGAGCGTAGAAGAGCAGCACCTCCTCGCGCCCTTTCGGCGACAGCCCCGAGGCCAGCTCGTCCAGCAGGAGCAGCGCCGGGCGGCTCGAGAGCGCCATGGCCAGCTCGAGCCGCTTCATCTCGCCCAGCGAGAGCGCCGCGGCGCGCGCGCCGGCCTTGTCGCCGAGCCCCACGAGCGCCAGCAGCCGCTCGGCCTCGGCGCGGCGGTCGGCCGCCCGGCCGTAGCGCTGGCGGTGCCGGAAGGTCACGCCCACGAGCACGCTGTCGAGCGCGGTGAGCCCGGCGAAGGGGCGCGGGATCTGGAACGTCCGGCCGATGCCGAGCCGGCCGGCTACCCAGGGCGGCCCGCCCGTGATCCGCTCCCCGCGGAACCACACTTCCCCCGAGGTGGGGCGCCGGAGCCCGCCGAGCACGTCGAAGAGCGTGGATTTCCCGGACCCGTTGGGGCCCAGCAGCCCGACCACCTCGTGCTCCTCCAGGGCGACGTCCACGCCGCGGAGCGCGGAGAGCCCGCCGAAGGCCACGCTCAGGCCGCGTCCCTCAAGGATGGGCACGGTGCCCGCCCCTCCGGAGGCCGGCGAGGCCCCCGGGCAGATAGAGGATGACGGCGATGAGCGCCAGCGCGTAGCCGACCTGGTGCAGGGCGGGCAG
>Ga0156334_1303_pt1 | contig 22060 bp, 19 predicted proteins | sample RifCSPlowO2_12_FD_107982 | JGI IMG/M metagenome (GOLD analysis project Ga0156334, IMG submission 107982) | Candidatus Rokubacteria bacterium RIFCSPLOWO2_12_FULL_71_19
TCGGGGGTCGCGAAGCGCGGCCGCCCGTCCACCACGATGGTGCGGAAGCCCAGCGTCCGCGCCAGCGCCACCAGCGGCATCGCCACATGCCCCGCTCCCACGACCGCCAGGATGGCGGGCGGCGCGAGCACCTCCGCAAAGGCCCGCACCCCCTCCAGGAACAGCGTGCGGGATGTGCCGGCGCGCAGCGCCTCGCCGGCCTCGGCGGCGAAGCGGCGGTCCAGGAACGGCTCCCCGAGGCTGCCCTCCAGCGCGCCCGAGTCCAGCACCAGGAGCTTGGCGCCGGGGCCGGGCGGATCGAGCCGGGTCACGATGGCGGCGCGCCCGCCCCGGCCCGCATGGGCGCGCGCCCGCTCATAGAAGGCCAGCGTGGCCTCACCCGGGTGATCCAGCGCCACAGGCTCGATGAACACCTCGATGGTCCCCCCGCAGGTCAGCCCGATCTCCCAGGCCTCTTCGTCGCCCAGGTTGAGCTCCAGCAGTCGCGGCGCATTCCGCCCGAGCACCGCGGCCGACTCCTCGATGACCTGGGCGTCCACGCATCCCCCGATGGTGACGGATCCGAGGATCCGCCCGCCCTCGCCCACCAGCATCTGCGCCCCTTCTTTCCTGGGGGTCGTCCCGCGGGTGCTCACCAGCGTCGCGAGCGCCACCCTGCCCTCCGCCTGGCGGAGCCGCTCGATGTGCTCGAGGAATTCGCTCACGGTCAGCTCACCTCAGCGTGAGATGTCCCGCGAGGTCCCGAAGGCTCGCGAGGTTGTGGGCGGCGGCGAAGTGATCCACGAGAGGCAGGGCCGCGGCCATGCCGCGCGTCAGCGGCTCGTAGGAGGGGTTGCCCAGCAAGGGGTTCAGCCAGATCAGTCGCCCCGCCTTCCGCTTGAGCGCCAGCATCTCGGCGGCCAGCTCCTCCGGCTCGCCCGTGTCCCAGCCGTCGGAGAGCAGGATGACGATGGTCTGCCGGCTCAGGAGGTGCCCCCAGCCGCGGTTGAACTCGCGCAGGCTGTCCCCGATGCGGGTGCCTCCGGACCAGTCCCGCACCTCGGTGAGCTGGCGGAGCGCCCGCTTGTAGGACAGGCCCCGGAGGTGCTCGGTGACGCGCGTGAGCCGCGTGGCGAAGGTGAAGGTCTCGACCCGCCCGAACACGTTCTGGAGCGCGTAGAGGAACTGGAGCAGGAAGCGGCTGTAGAGGTCCATGGAGCCCGAGACGTCACAGAGGAGCACGAGCCGCACCTTCCGGCGCCGGCGCTCCCGCCGCCTCAGCTCCACCAGCTCGCCCTTCATCACGTTGGCGCGGATGCTGCGCCGCAGGTCCACGACGCCGCCCCGCCGTACCGGCCGCCGCCGCCGGCTCATCCGCCGCGCGAGCCGCCGGGCGATCAGCACCGTCACGCGGGCCACCTCGTCGAGCTGGTCCGAGGGGAAGGAGGAGAAGTCCCGCTCCATCAGCACCTCCTGCGGGCTCGTGCCGGGCACCTCCAGGGGCTCGCCGTCCTCCGCTCCCTCCTCCTCCCAGCCTTCCAGCGCCAGCTGGGCCTCCTGCCGGCCGGCGGTCTCGACGGAGCCGGGGATCGGGTCCTCCTCGCGCTGCGGGCCAGCCGCCGGCGCCGCGCTGATGAGCCCCTCGAGCCCCTGCCCCTCGGCAGCGCGGAAGGTCCAGAAGGCGTCGAAGCAGCGGTCGAAGGCAGGCAGCTCCTCGCGGCGGGCCACCAGCACCGTCCTGAGGGCCAGGTGCACCTCGGCGCGGTCCAGCAGGTCCACCAGCTCCAGCGCCCGCACGGCATCCATCAGCTCGGACACGGTGACCTGGAGCCCCGCGCCGCGCAGCACGCGCCCGAAGGCGAGGGTGGCCGTCATGAGATCCCGCGGAGTCTGCACGGGACGGGCTACCCCTCGACGGGCAGGAAGCGCTTGAGGCCGGAGGCATCCAGCTCGCGCTTCACGCGCCTGATATCCTCCGGGTCCTTGAGCACGCAGCCGAGGGTCTCGGCCACCAGGTCCTCGTCCAGATGGTCGGCGTGCAGCGATGAGAGCGCCTGCGCCCAGTCCAGCGTCTCCGCCACGCCCGGGAGCTTGGCGAGCCTGACGGTGCGGAGCGTCTCCATGAAGCGCGAGATCTCGCGCGCCAGCCGCTCGTTGACCCCGGGCACCTTGCGGGTGACGATGCGGACCTCCTTGTCGAAGCCCGGGAAGTCCACCCAGAGATAGAGGCAGCGCCGCCTGAGGGCATCCGACAGCTCGCGGTTCCGGTTCGAGGTGAGGATCACGTAGGGTGGGTACGTGGCCTTGATCGTGCCCAGCTCGGGAATCGTCACCTGGAAGTCGGAGAGCACCTCGAGGAGGAAGGCCTCCAGCTCCTCGTCGCCCCGGTCGATCTCGTCGATGAGCAGCACGGGCGACTGGCCGTTCTGGGTGATGGCCTGCAGGAGCGGCCGCCGGATCAGGAAGGGCTCGGAGAAGATCGCCGCCTCCCTGTCCTTGAGGGAATGCGTCGTGCTCTCCTCGAGCTTGATGTGCAGGATCTGCTTCGGGTAATTCCACTCGTAGAGCGCCTGGTTGGCATCGAGCCCCTCGTAGCACTGAAGGCGAATAAGTCTGGTGCCGAGCATGCGGGCCATGACCTTGGCGACTTCCGTCTTGCCGACCCCCGCATGCCCTTCGATCAGGAGCGGCTTCCTGAGCGTCATCGCCAGATGCACCGAGGTGGCGATGGCCGCATCGGTGACGTAGTCGGCCCCTTCCATCAGCTCCTGGATCCGCTTGATCTCCGCTCTCATGGCCTTCCCATCTTACACCGGCGGCGCACTCGACCTGAGCCTGTCGTAGTCTTCGGGCGTATCGAGATCCTGGGGCATGGGCACGTCGAAGTCCACCAGGGCGACCCGCGCCGGATCCCGCTCCACCACGGAGCGCGCCCCCTGATCGCCGGCCAATGCGAGCAGTTCGGGAAAGATGGACGCGGCAAACAGCACCGGGTTGCCGCGGACGCCGCGGTAGCGGGGCGCCGCGATGGGTCTGCCGCCCCGGGCGAAGGCATCGAGCAGCGTGGACATCACCTCGGCCGGGACCGTCGGCTGGTCGCCGAGCGCGATCAGCACGGCTTCCGCCCCGGGCGCGAGGGCCCGGACGCCGACGACCACGGACCCCGCCTGGCCGGCCTCGGGATTCGGGTTGACGACGAATCGCACGGCGACGCCCGCCAGCGCCTCAGCCAGAGCGGCGTGAGCCGGGCTCACGACCACGAGGACCTCACCGAGCCCGGCCGCGGCCACGCCCTCCACGGTGCGGCGGATCACGGGCCGCCCGTCCCAGTCCAGCAGGAGCTTGGCCCGGCCCATGCGCTTGGACAGCCCGGCGGCGAGGACGATGCCGGCGATCATCGCGCCGCCGATCCTAGCATGCCCGGCGCAGATACGTTGCTGGCCCCGCACGGCCCGGAACGCCGGAAGCGAGAGCTGCTCGACCGCCCCGGCGTTAGGCTAGCAGCCGCACTCCTCCTCGACGGAGATGTTCAGCTGGGCCGTTGCCTTCTGCCCGTTCTCGTCCTCCACGCGGACCACGACCACGTAGACGCCCTGGGTGAACGTGTGCTGGACGTCTCTGCCCCGTGCCGTCTTGCCGTCGCCCAGACTCCAGTCGACGGACTTCGTCCGCCCGCTCCCGCCGCGCACGATCGCCTTGAGCGTCACCGTATATGGGGCATTCCCGCGCCGATTCCTGATCCCGCCGATCCTGACCTGGAGGGGGCCGCCCGTCGCCCCCACGTCCTCTTCGATCAAGAGGCTGCCCCCCAATCGCTTGGAGGTCTTGCCGAGCGCCTCCCGGGTTCTCTCGGGCATCGCCACCGGTGCATCCGGTCTCGCTCCGCTCTTCAGAGTCGCCTGCTGCCCCTCGGCGATCCTGACCCTGTGCGGTCCCATCTCCGCGATGACAGCGCCGATCAGGGACCAGACGGAGCTTCGCTTCTCGGCTTCCTCGTGCCGCACGGCCAGCTCGGCGCCCTGGCTTGCGATCACGGCGTCCCCGACGGCCAGCTCGAAGTGATTGAAAAGATGCTCGGGAACCTGGGCCTTGACGAACAGCCGCCCCCGTTGCAGCGTGAGGAGCGTCTTCTCCAGCTTCTTCTCCCCCTCGTACACGACTCCTCTGACGACCAGGGCCGTTTCCGGATACACCTCCACGATGCTCCCGCTCGACCACGTCAGCACCGCCGCCGAGCTCGCCGCGGCGACGATCCTGTCGTCCCTGCCGACGACATCTCCCTCCCTGAGTGGCCCGTCGTTCCTGGTCACCGCGCCGTCCACGCGCGTCGCCCGGATGATGGATGCCTCCTGGGCGGCGGCGGGCGCCATCTGGGACAACAGGATCGAGCCGGCTGCGACGACCGCCAGCCACTTGCCCGCGCCGGATCGCGTCATGGCTCCCCGCCTCCCACGGTTGGCTGTTCCGCCCCCATCAGAACTCCAGCTCCACGCCCACCACGATCTCCGACGCAGGATCCGGCCGCTGCCGGCTGGAGAGCTGGTACACGCGCCCGGGAACGAAGTACCCCAGCTCGGCGAAGCCCCGAAGCCGCTTGTGAAGCGGATACTCCAGGTTCAAGTCAAGCTCCCAGCCGACGTCGCGGGTCGTGAGCGTGGTCACGGCGGCCCCACGACTCCAATCGCCCACCGGGCCCCGGCCGTGGAACACCGCCTCGGTCGTCCAGATCCGTGCCGCCGAGGCACCCAGCTTGAGGCGCGAGATCGGCTCGAACTCCAGGATCCCCCGGAGGAAGGTCACGTTGGAAAGGCTGCTGTCCGCGAGGAAGAAGCCGGCCCGCAGGTCCTCGCTGAAGATGTTCCCGAACTTCCTCCGGTCGCGGCAGAGGTAGAGCCCGACGAAGTCGTGGACGTCGCTTCCGCGCGACAGCTTCTCCTCGGCGGTGTTGCCCGAGCCGCGACCGAATTCCAGTCCGATCGAGACGTCTCGGACCGAGGCGACGTCCCCGAGACGATAGTCGCCCCGCAGCATGAGCGCGTAGGCGCTCACGTCACGGGCGCTGGTGAAGCTGCCGCCGACGTAGATCAGGTCGCCGGTGTACGAGAGGTTCCCTGCCTTGCCGGACAGCGCGAGGCCCAGCCACATGGGCTCGAAGTCGCCATCACGCGGCGTGGTGGCGGCGGCGAAGTCCCTGTCGAGGTTGAGATCGGGGTCGCCGGAGTGGCCCGTGTCGAATGCCTTGAGGAGATAGGCCTGGATGGTGAGGTCCGGCTGCGGGCGGACATCGAGGCTGACGAGGCCGGCGTGCAGCTGATTCTGCACCCCGAGGACTGCCCTCCGGTCCCCGGCGGGCGGGCCCGTCTTCCGGAACTCCACGTAGTCTTTGAATCCGCCCGCAACCGCGATGTAGGCGGCGCTGGCGGCAAGCCTCCCGAACGGCGTCTCGCCGACCGGATAGGTCAGCTTGAGCGCGTCGACGGGGCCCTCGAGAACGATGCCGCCGTTGCCCGCCAGCATGTTGTGCCGTCCCGCCTTGAGGACGACGTCGCCCGTGTACTGCACGTAAAGCTCCCGGACGAGCGCCGGGTTCACCGTCATGAGCGTGGACCAGCGGTCGAGGGTCCCCTCGCTGTCCTCCTTCCAGTCGAACACGAAGTTCCCCTTGTCGAGCACGAGGACGACGGTGAACGGGGCGTATTCGGCCTCGATCCTGAGCTGGAAGCGCTGGTCGAAGTACGTCGAGTCGTCGAACTCCCAGGACTGCGCGGCATTGCCCAGATCGAGGTTGTCGCGCACGTTCAGGCGGAGCTTGTAGCGGCCCGAGAAGTCGAACCTGACCCTCTCGGCTGCCTCCTCGGCCTCCTTGGCCGACCTGGCGTCCAACTTCCTCTTCCAGGTCTCCATCTCCGTGAGACGACGCCTCGCCTCCTCGTCGCGGCCTCCCGTGGGCGCCACCCGCGGAACGGGATCGTCCCACTCGTCCTTCTGGGACGGGGCAGGCGGCGCGGCGGGGGCGGCGCCCCCCGCCGCCGGTCTCGCCTGGGTGACGGCGCCCCCCACGGGACCCATCGTCGGCGCGGGGGATCGCCGGTCGTCCAGGAGCCGCCGGACGAGCGATTCCAGGTCCGCGACCCTCTGCTCGAGCGCTCGGATGTGGCTCTGTGTCTCGGCCCCGGAGGCGGCGGGCCCATCCTTCCGGAGATCGGTGGCGTGCCCTGGCGCGACGAGCAGGCACCCGACCACGAAGGCAGCGAGACCGGCAAGCGCACCGAGGGGCTTATCGGGCTGCGGCACCCGCCAGGTCCTCCGGCCGGATCTGCCTGAACCCCTCGCCGTAGAAGAGGGGGATCCCCTTCATCTCTCCCAGGCGGCCCTTGATCCGGTCCACCGTCCGCCCGTGGGCGTGGCATTGCGTGCAGGCCAGCCGGCTCAGGAGCGGCTTGAAGGTGTAGGGATCACGGGGGCGCAGGGCCACGAGGAGCGGTATCTCCCCCTCCGGCACCGGCCGCTGGACGATGGCGCTCAGGGGCCCGCGCGACTCGATCTTGGCGGCCCGCAGCGCATCCGCCCTCGCGACGCACTCCTGAGTGGACCGCCGCTCGGCCACGGCCCTCGTGAAGCACTCCACCACCGCCCGCTCGTCGGCCTCCGGGGACACGAGGCCCTCCGCCCGGCCCCTGTCGGCGGGCGCATACCCCTCGTGGCAGGTCACGCACGTGATGGGCGGCAGCTCGGACTCCCTGGCCCTGCGGGCGATCTGGGGAAAGATGTCGCCGAGGAGGTGCCGGTGCAGCCACCTGAGATCGCCCGCGTCCTGCGTCTTCCCGTACCGTGCCGCCGCCTGCTGGGTCTCGGCGCTCGCCGGCGCGGCAGGCCGGCCGACGATCCCCGCGTTCGGCTGCCGCAGCAAGCGGTTCAGCTCGCCCAGCACGATCGCCTTCTCGTCGGCGCTCAGCGTCTCCGGGCGCGCCCGCGACACGAGACGCCGCACGTCCGCGCCGACCGAGAACTGGTCCAGCTTCGCCTGGAAGACCCGAAGGAACGCCGCCCAGCTCGTGATCTCTTCGACCGCGAACTCCGGTACGCCCTGCTCGACGATCTCCAGGTGCACGGCGTGGGGATGGGGGAACTGCTTCTTCTTCGGCGGGACGGTCTCCCCCGCCCACGCCGCGTTCCAGAGACACACGAGCGCGCTCGTCAGCGCGACGGCGGGCCAGACTCGCATGGACGTGCTCCCTGCGCCTCGCGGATCCCGAGGCGCGCTTCCTCGCTTCCGAGGAACTCCCTCGTGAGGTGGGCGATCGCCTTGTAGAACCCGTACCGGGCGTGCCGGACGACGTTCTCGCAGCATGCCGGTGCCCACCGCGAGAGGTGCTCTTCCAGGAAGGTCCTCTGCAAGTCCAGGCAACGCTCGAGCGCCGCGGGATCCCCGGCGTCCTCCAGCTCCGCCTCCAACCTGCACAGGGCAGCCATGAACTCCAGCTCCAGGCCCAGGTGGTCAGCCATCTCGATGCAGCGGTCCAGGACGGGCATTCCAGCCCGGCGGTAGAACTGCTCCACCGTGATGGTGACCCGGCCGCCCAGCCGCTGCTCCGTGCCCAGGTAGAAGGCCTCGTGGGGGATCACCCCCGAGGGAAGGACGAATAGCGCCGCATGCTCGGCCGCGAGCTCCTCCCCGAGGCCGGGCAAGCCACTGGCTTCGGTGACGAACTCCTCCAGGCAGCCGAGTGCGGTCCCCGCCCCCTCCGACCCAGGATGATCCGGCCCTCCGGGACCGTCGGTCCAGGCCGGCGGAATGCCCCGGTCCCCGATCATCTCGAGCAGGGCCCCGGCGGGCGGCCTCAGGTAGAGGCTTGCGAGGGTGCGGTAATGCTCTTCGCGTTCTCTTGCCGACGCTCGATCCACGGTTCACGCTCCTTGAACAGCGCCTGGAGCGCCGCCTGCTGCTTCCGGTGCCGGTCCGTGCAGAGCGGGCAGGTCTCCGTGCCGTCAGCGGGAAAGGCGGCGAGACAGAACCGGCAGGTCGCCCCTTGGACCTGGAGGAGCCGGACCTCCTGGGCTCGAAGCAGGCGGTCCACTCGGGCGGTCTCCCTGGAGTGGATGGCCTGCGGCCGGCAGACGATCACACAGACCTGGCAGTTGGTGCAGGCCCATGGCCTGAAGTCCAGGACGAATTGCCGGTCCACCCACCGGGCGGTGAGGGCGCCGGTCGGACAGAGCGTCGCGCAGACGCCGCAGCCGGTGCACTGGTTTGTCGCCCGGAGCTCGGCGAAGATCGCGTCCCGGGAGGGGACTTCCACCGCCGGAGGCGACGGCACGGGCACGCGCTCCGGGGCGCCGGCGGGTGTGGGCCCGAAGCCCCTCAGGCACTCCAGGAGAAACCTCCGCTTCGGACTGTCCCGTCGCTGGGCGAGGAGCTCGCGGAAGCTCCGTCCCGCCCGCTCCGTGGGCCCCGAAGAGGCTGGCAGGGATGCGGCCGCCAGTCCCGTCGTCTGGCTCTCCATCACCCTCAGGAAATCCCGTCGCGTCACAGAATGCTCCGTCCTCGCGGGAAGGCGCCGCAGCGGGACGCGCCGCTGGCGAATCGCGTCGGCACCCCGCCCGAGGAGCTCGCAGAGCGCTCGCGTCCCACGAAGGAGCTTCCCGAGCTGCGACACGGCCCGCGCGGAGGGACAGGCCTCGCAGGGCGGCTCCAGGATCTCGGTCACGGCCGCGCCCAGCCGGAGTGGCTCCAGCAGCATGACCTCGGTCAGGCGGCCGAGACAGGGAAGGGCGAGGTCGGCCGGCGCATCGCCCCGTGCACAGCGAATCCGGAACTCGGACAGGGGAGGGCGACACCGGTCTCGAATCCCCGTCAGGATCGCGTGGTCGTCTCGCCCGCGGATCCGGAAGGCCCCGTTGGGACAGGCGGCGAAGCAGACGCCGCAGCCATCGCAGTTCCCGACGATGGCCGCGCCCTCGTCCGTGATGCGGATGGCGCCGGCCGGGCACACCTCGGCGCAGGTCGCGCATGCGGACCTGGGCGTGCGGAGACGTGAGCAGAGCGCTGGCTCGACGGCCACAGCGCGCCCAGCCAGCCGGGTGCCGTCCATGACTGACCTACTTCGTGTAGAGGACCGATGGGTCGGTCGTCGCCTGCCCTCCGGCAAAGCCCAGGGCGACCCGGGAGGCCCGCTTCTCCCGGATGAGCCTGACGAGGTCGTCCACCTCGCCGAAGAACCGCGTCCTCGCCACGCAGGTATCCACGCAGGCCGGGCGCAGTCCCTGCTCCAGCCGGTGCACGCACAGGGTGCACTTCTCCATCACCTGGGCTTCCGCGTTGAACTGCGGGTGCCCGAACGGGCACGCCCAGGCACAGTACCGGCAGCCGATGCACTTGTCCTTGTTGATCAGGACGATGCCGTCTTCCTTGCGCTTCGTGATGGCGCCCACGGGACAGGCCGCCAGGCAGGCGGGCTTGCCGCAGTGCATGCAGGGCATCGGCACGAAGTAGACCCGCAGTTCCGGCTTCTGCCGGGGATCCTTGTACTCCCCGACCTCCACCTCGATCACCCGGTTGTAGTCCACTCCAACCGGCGTGTTGTTCTCCGCCTTGCAGCCCATCGTGCATGCGTGGCATCCGATGCAGTACTCCAGGTCCACCCAGAGCGTGTACTGCTTCGGGCCCTTCTTCTTGAGGCTCGCCTGGACGGTCTCCTCCGGCATGAACGTCCCCACTTCAGCCATGCCCAACCTCCTTTCCGCCGAGCGGCGGCCTACAGTCTCTCGACCTTGAGCGGCGTCCCGTAGCTCTGCGTTCCCCCGCCCACAGGGTCGAGCATCACCACGTTCTTCAGGACCGGATCGGCCATGTACAGCGGATTGATGTGGAAGCCGGCGCCGACCCGCTCATCGTATGGCTGCTCCTTGCCGTTCATGGCCCACTTCCGGGCTCCTGCCCCGAACCGGCCGTAGGAGTTCGAGACGGAGAACAAGCCGGGGCGAATCCGGCTGGTGACGCGGACCTGGAACTTGTACCAGCCCTCGCCGATGGAATTGCCGTAGAGCGGGAGGTGCTTGCTCGACGGGGACTTCGCCTTGAGCCAGTCGCCGGTTCTCACGCCCAGGCGTTCGGCGTCCGCCGGGTTGACCTCGGCGTAGTTCTGGGGCCGGATGGAGGCGAGCCACAGGTTGTTCATGGTTCGGGACTGGGTGTGGAAAGCGTCCTTGTACGTGTGGAGCATGAAGGGGTATTCCTTCCAGATCGCGGGGTCGATCGGCTCCTCACGGCAGTCGAAGATCGTTCGATACAGAGGGAGCCCGTCGAAGTACTTCCCCGTCATGCTGTTCTTGTTGAGCGCGACTGCCACCTGGTAGGCATACAGCGCCCGGACGGGCCGCCCGCCGGGGAACCGGACATACGGCCCCTCGTACTGCCTCGTCGCGCCCGGGTTCTCGAACTTCCCCCCCAGCCGGACGAGGCTGCTCTTGGGGTCGAGGCCTTCCTTGAAGTCGTAGTGCTTGTAGTACTCGTTCCAGAAGTCCCACGAGTTCCGGATGTGCACCCCCGCGCCGCCGCCGTCCTTGCCGAAACCGGGGAGCCCGCACTCGAGGGCGATGGCGATCAGGACGTCATCGGCCATCCGGGTGTCCGGGCGGATGGGGCGGTAGTCGTGGGTCTTCGGATCGAAGGAGCCCACGACGGGCTGCCGGAGGCCCCACACCTGCGTCTTCACCGGCGGGTACGTCTTGAACCCGCCCAGGCGCTCCAGGTACTCCGTGTCTGGAAGGATGTAGTCACAGAGCATGCTGGTCTCGCCCATGTAGGCGTCGATGGAGAACGTGAGAGGCATCGCCTTCAGGTCCAGCAACGCCTCGATCACCGGTGCGTTGTAGGGCATGGTGTACACGGGATCGTTGTAGTAGTTGAGGTAGGCCTTGACCCGGTAGGGGTAGCCCATCTTCGCGGAGGCGAAGAACTCCGGCGTCACCGTCCGCCTCGCCAGAGGGAACCACGGCCGCGTCGCGGTCGGCTTCTTCCCCTGGTATTTCGCCTTGTGCCGGCACACCGACACGCCCTCGACCTTCCGCGCGACGCTCTTCACCCCGCCCTTGTAGGCGCCGTGGCCGGGGATGAACCCCCCCTTCCTGTCGACGTTGTCCATCAGCATGTTCAGGATGCAGAGCGCCTGCCCGTTCCAATACCCGTTGGTGTGCTGCACCGGGCCCCGGAACATCTCGATCACCGGATGCTTCGCCGACGAGAACTCCCTCGCGATCCGCGAGATGGTTCCCGCCGGGATGTCGCAGACGCTCTCGCACTCCTCCAGCGTGCGCTCCTGCGCCCGCTCCCGCAGCATCCGGAAGACCGTCTTGTACTCGACGTCCTCGATCATGGCGGCGGCGTCCAGGTCCGCCGGCCCCTCCGCCTCCTGGAACATCCGCGGCTGGCCATTGACGAGGACCACGAAGTCGCTCTGGCCGAGCCCTACGTCCTTCCCCGTCAGGTAGACCTTCGGCTCCTTCGAGGTCCGCACGAGGTAGGTCATGTCGGTCCAGTTCCGATGCCCCCGCTTCTTGGCCACCGCCTCGTTGGGAATGATCAGGTAGTCCTTCTTGTACCCGTCGTTCTCGATGAGCCAGCGGATCATGCCCAGGACGAAGAAGCCGTCGGTCGTCGGCTTGAGCGGGACCCACTCTCCGACGCCGTTGTGGGTTGCCTTGGCCGCCGCGTTGGAGAACCGAGGATCGACGACGACATGCTTGAACTCCCGCGCGTGGGGACCCGTCCGCTTGGCGAGCTTCTGGAGGTAGCGCGCGCGCGTCTGCATCGGGTAGTCGGCGGCGGTGATGTTCGACCCGAGACTGATCAGGTAGTCGCAGTGCTCGTAGTCCGCGTACGCCCCGATCTCGTACGGAGGCAGGTTCAGGACGTCCTCCACGACGTTGTAGAACGTCCCTGCGCAGCGGCTGCAGTGGTTGAGCATGTTGGGGACGCCGCAGGCCTCGAGAACGAACCGCGGCGTCAAGGGCGACTGCTCGTTCCTGCCATGCGCCCACACGAACTGGTTCCGCTTGGGCCCATAGCCCCCGGGCGGCGCCTCGTCGAGGAAATCCGAGTCCTCCTTCCCGATGGGCCGGTTGTCGTTGAGGATGGCCTTCAGCCCCTCGACGACGCGCTGCTCCTCGCCCGGGACGTCCCTGAACAGGGGCCCCCCGTAACAGATCTCCTTGACGGCCTGGTCCCAGGAGATCGTCTTCCACTTCCCCGCGCCCCTGGGCCCGACACGCTTCAGCGGATGCTGGAGCCGGAACGGGCTGTACAGCGCGTAGATCCCGGCCTGCCCCTTGGCGCACAGCGAGCCCACGTCCTTTCCCTTGAGCCCGCCGTCGAGGTCGGATTCGACGACGAGATCTCCCCGGGCGACGTAATCGTAGTTGTTCGGGTGGTACGGGTTGCCGGTCAGCCGCTTCAGTTCCCCGTTCAGCACCGTCGCCTGGATCCCGCAGCCTCCATGGCACATGAGGCACACGCTCCTGACGATCTGCGCCTCCTCAGTCACCGGGTCGGGCTGGGAGCCGGACTTCCCCAGCTGCTCCTTCCACTCCGCCGCCTCGATCTCCTGGAAATTGGAGGCGGCCGTGGCAGCCGCGGCCGCAGTGGCCAGCTTGAGGAACGCCCGCCGCTTCATATCACCGGACATGGTCATCCCCTCCCTCTCTCCGCGCGTGAAGTCGCCAGCTCGCCCGGCGCCCGCTCGCCCCCCTCGACCGCACTCGGTCGCCTCGCGCATATCTCGCCGGTGTAAATCGGGACCGCGAACTTGAGCATCAGCGTGAGCAGCAGCGCCCCCGTCGCCCAGATCCCTGCGGCGATGACGCCCTCGGAGGCGCTCGGCCAGTACTCGTAGATCTCGCCCAGCGGATCGGGGACGAAGCCGGGGACGATGAGCCCCAGGCCCTTCTCGATGTAGACACCAAGGACGACCAGGACAGCGCCCAGGTTGAGGAAGAAGAGCCGCTCTCGAAGTCTCGGCACGAGAAAGACTACGAACGCGAAGAGGTTGAAGGCCGTCGCCATCCAGATCCAGGGCACGAGCCCCGTCTTCCCGTGCAGCCCGAGGTAGAGGTACTCCAGCGGCGCCGCGTGAATACTGCCGGAGTAGAACTCCTTGAACATCTCAGCGCCCAGGAGCAGGACATTGATCCCCATGGTGTAGGCGATCAGCTCGGCGATCTTGAAGAGCGCCTTGTTCTCGACCTCGACGGCGGAGAACCTGCGGATGAGCTGCAGGATGATGAGCATGAGCGCCGGGCCCGAGCAGAAGGCGGACGCCAGGAAGCGGGGAGCCAGGATCGACGCGTTCCAGAATGGGCGGGACACGAGCCCGTTGTACAGGAAGGCGGTGATGGTATGGATGCTCACCGCCCAGGGAATGGACAACACGATCAGCGGAAAGATGACCGCCAGCCGGTATTCCTTCCCCGTCGCGAGCCGCCACAGCGCGTACAGCACGAGCGCCACGTTGATGACCAGATACCCGAGCAGCGCGATCGCATCCCAGATGAAGAGCGAGCTGGGGAAGTTCATGAGGCCGATCACGGGCCAGACATGCCAGACGCGCAGCGGCTGCCCCAGGTCGGCCATCACGAACAGCATGCACATGAGGACCGCGGTGATCGCGACCATCTCGCCGAAGAGGGCGATCTCGCGGATCGGCTTGAACTGGTACAGGTACGCGGGAATCACCAGCAGGATCGCCGCAGCGGCGATGCCCACGAGAAACGTGAAGTTGGCGATGTAGAACCCCCACGCCACCTGATCCCGCATGGCCGTGGTGATCAGGCCCCGGTCGACCTGAATCGAGTACCGCGAGATGCCCAGCGCGATGATGGCCAGGAGGACGGCCAGCCACGCATAGTACCGGATGTCGCCTCTGACCAACCGCCAGGCGGCGGCGCGGATGACGCTCAGCATCGCGGGCGCGGCTCCTCTTGATGCCCGATGATCATGTCGAGAAGAAGTAGAAGAACTTCGGCGACGTGTTCAGGTCCTCCTTGAGGCGGAACACGCGCTTGTGCTCGATGAGGTAGCGGATCTCGCTGCGCGGGTCGAGCAGGTTCCCGAACTTCCTGGCCCCCACGGGACAGGCCTCGACGCAGGCGGGGTACCGCCCGGCCCGCACCCGCTGGATGCAGAGGGTGCACTTCTCGACGACGCCCCGGGGCCGCGGCCGGTTGCCGAGGTAGTGGGTGTTGGGGTTCACCTCCTCCGCCGGCACCGAGGGCTCGCCCCAGTTGAAGCGCCTGGCGCCGTAGGGGCAGGCGGCCATGCAGTAGCGGCACCCGATACACCAGTTGTAATCGACGACGACGATCCCGTCTGGCTCCTTCCACGTGGCCCGGGCGGGGCAGACCTTCACGCACGGCGAGTTCTCGCAGAGCTGACACTGGACGGGCAGGTAGAAGTACCCCTCCTCGGGGACCCGGCTGGGCTCGTAGTACTTCTCGGCGTTGTGCAGGTCGGCCCACTTCTCACCCTTCCGAAATCGAAGCACCGTGATCCAGTGAACCTGGGGGTTGCGCGACTGATTGTTCTCCTCGACGCACGCGTAGACGCAGCGCCTGCAGCCGATGCACCGCGACGCGTCCACGGCGGCGCCGAAGACGACGCCGGGGATCGCCTTGGCCGTGCTGATCCGAACGTCCCGGTTCCATCGGCGAGAGGCCTGCCGCTCCAGCCGCTCGATCGTCCGCTTGATCTCCTCCTCCGTCATCTCGCGGAAGTGCTTCTGCCTGAAGATGTCCCAGTCGACGGCGGCGGTCGCACCCGCGGGGATGGCCGCGGCTCCCAGACCCAGCGCCAGCCCCTTCGTGAAGGCACGCCGGGAGACCCGCCTCGACGTCCCGCTCTCCCTCGGTCTCTCATCCATTGGTTCGGGCCCTATTTGATGTGCGCCGGGCTGACGGGTGCCGGCTTCGGCTCGATGGGCTTGTACCGGGGCTGATGCGCGTCGTGGCAGCTCACGCAGAGCCGGAAATACCGTTCGCCGTTCCAGGCGCCGGTCCGCTTCCCGTGGATCCCCACCTTCCAGTCCCGGAAGATGGTCCCGTGACACTGGCCACAGAGGACGAACGACCTGTCGTAATCGATGAGCTCGCCGTTGGGCAGGCGCAGCTTGTCCCCCTCGTGACAGTCCAGACACCACCGCTGGGTCTCGGCATGTCTCAGGCTGATGGTGGTGTGGGCCAACTCGAGTGTGCGCTTCTCCCGGTTTGGCGTGAGGTGTCTGTGGCACTTCGAGCACGGGAAGCTCTGCGACGACAGCGCGTGGGGAATCAGCAGCGTCGGCAAGTCGGTCGCGCTTTCCGTGGCGACGCCTTCGGTTTGACCCTGCCCCGCGGCCAACCCGACGAGGAGGGCGCCCGCCGTCACAGCTGTCGCCAGCACGCCCTTCACGTCGCGACCCTCGCCAGAGCGGCGACCGTCCGGTACAGGACATCGAGGTCGAGGGGCTTGACGAGGTAGGCGTCGACGTCCAGGGCCCTGGCCTCCCGGCGCAACTCCTCGCGATCGAACGCCGTGCACCAGATCACCGGCGTCCGGGCTCCGGCCCGGATGGCCCGCGTCAGCTCCACGCCATCCACCTCCGGCATTACGACGTCGGTCACCACCACATCCACGGCACGCTCCGCGAGGCGCACCAGCGCCTCCTTGCCATTGGCCGCCTCGAGCACCTCGAAGTCGCGCTCCAGCAAGTCGCGCACGCCGAACCGCGACAGCGCATCGTCCTCCACCACCAGCACCCGCGCGGTCCGCACCCGGCACACTCCTTCCCTCGCCGCGAGGCTCTGGATCCGCCCACCGGTCACCCGTGCAGCAACCGGAGTGCCAGGGCCGCGCGAGAGCAGACCCCGGGAGGGCATTGACATATCCATGAGATCCGCGGCGGTCCCCGGGCTCTCCGGGGCAGCGGCGGCGGCCGTCCGTCAGGACATCCGCCGGCGCGCCGGCCCAGCCGGAGTGCCGAGCAGCATGAATGGCGGCGATCCGGGGGTGACGGACCCCCGTCACTCAGAAGACGGCGCCCCGTCAGGGCGCCGCCAAGAGCCGAGCAATCACCTGCGCCGTGATTTCCGCACCGGCGCCGTAGAAGGTGCCCCCCGCGGGCCCGTTCCGGATCTCGAGGGCCAGCACCCCAGCCCAATCGAGATGAGTGGCGAGGAATTGCAGCTGGCTCGTTTCGTCCCCGTTCACGAACAGAAACCCGAGGTATTCGAGCTCGAGGGCGATATGGTCAGGCATGGACGAATATCGGTCCGGTATCAGGAGGTCGTGTGCCTGATAGCGCTTGATCATGTCCACGGCGGGGTCGCCCATCAGGTAGCCGGTGGCTCCCGCCATCGCCAGCCTGCACTCCGGGTCGCTCGTCCACGGCTTGTAGACGCCCTCGACCGGCACGACATACGGAGGCAAGGGCCCTTCGAACGCGCGCTGGTAGGCGTTCCTGAGTGTCGCGAGAACGCCGCCCCTCACCCTCAGCTGCGCCAGCGGTGATCGGTCCGGAACCCTCAGCTCGCGACACGCGTCGGACAAGAAGTCGGCGATCGCACCGGACGTGACAGCGTCGGCAGCCCGTCAGGAGAGGCGTGAGCGTGCCGGTGCAGCCAGAGCGGCGAGTGCCGGGAATCGGTGTGATGTGGGGGTGACGGGTGCCTGTCAGCGGAAAGACGGCGTACCGTCAGGGCGTCGTCGCGGGCTCCTCGCCGAAGAGCGCGGCCAGCCGGTCGCGCAGAGTGGTTCGCGGGATGCCGAGCAGCTGCGCCGCTTTGGACTGGCTCCCCCCTGTGCGCTTCAAGGCCCACCCGATGGCCTCCCGCTCGGCCCCGGCCAGGAACGCCTTGAGCTCGAGGGAGTCCCGCGTGGCCAGACACGCCTCGCACCCGTTCTTCGACTCGCCGCCGGTCACCGTCGGCGGCAGGTCGTCAGCGGTGATCACCGGCGCCGACGAGAGCGCGAGGGCGCGCTCCATCGCGTTCTCGAGCTCGCGGACGTTGCCGGGCCAGGCGTAGTCGAGAAGCACGCGGCACGCCTCGGGCGAGAGCTCCGGGTGCGCGCGGCCGAGCGCATCGGCGCGGGCCGCGAGGAAGCAATCGGCGAGGAGCAGTATGTCCTCGCGTCGCTCGCGCAGCGGCGGCAGCTCGAGCGTCACCACGTTGATGCGGTAGTAGAGGTCCTCGCGGAAGCGCCCTTCCTTCACCAGCGCCGCGAGGTCGCGCTTGGTCGCGCAGATGAAGCGGACGTCGACCTCGATCGTCCGCTCGCCGCCCACCCGCTCGAAGCGGCGCTCCTCGAGAACTTGCAGGAGCTTCACCTGCAGGTCGGGTGGGATGTCGTCCACCTCATCGAGGAAGAGCGTGCCGCGGTGGGCCAGCTCGAAGCGGCCCCGCCGCTGCCTCAAAGCGCCGGTAAACGCGCCCGCCTCGTGGCCGAACAGCTCGGACTCGAGCACCTCCCGCGAGAGGACCGCGCAGCTGATCTTCACGAACGGGCCGCCGCTGCGCCCTCCGACGTGGTGGAGCGTGCGCGCCACGAGGTCCTTCCCTGTCCCCGTCTCGCCCCGGATGAGCAGCGTCGAGCCATGGTCGGCGAGGACTTCGATCCGCTCGAAGACGTGCCGCATCGCCGGCGAGCGCCCGACGAGCGCGTGGTACCGGTCCGGGCACCGGCGCAGCAGGCGCAGCTCACGCTCGAGCGTCCGCCGGGCCATGATCTTGTCCACGCGGACGCTCAGCTCGTCGAAGTCGATGGGCTTGATGAGGTAGTCCTCGGCGCCACGCTTCATCGCCTCCACCGCGCTTTGCACCGTGGCGTGGCCCGTGACGACGATCACGGCCGTGTCGAGGCGGGTCTCGCGAATGCGGTGCAGGAACGCGAGGCCGTCCATCGTCGGCATGCGGAGGTCGGTGACCACCACGTCCCACGGTTCCTCGGCCAGGAGCTCGAGCGCGGGGACGGGATTGCCGACGTCTCGCACCTCGTGGCCCTCGAGCACGAGCTGGTGGGCGAGCGCGACGCGCGTGAGACGGTCGTCGTCGACGACGAGGATGCGGCCCCTCATGCCTCGCCTTCCCGGGCGAGAGGCACGCGCACTACCACGGTCGTGCCCGTCCCTCCGCTGCTCTCCACGTCGATCGTCCCCTCATGGGCGTCGACGAGCCGCTTCGAGATCGCCAAGCCGAGCCCCGTTCCCCTCCCGAGCGGCTTCGTGGTCTGGAACGGCTGAAAGAGCCGCTCGCGGATGGCTGCCGGGATCCCGGAGCCGCTGTCGGACACGCGGATTACCGCCATCGCGCCCCCGTTCGACGTCTCGATCGCGACCCGCCCGCCGTGTTCGACGGCATCGAGGGCGTTGGTGACGAGGTTCGTCACGACCTCACCCAGCGCAACCTCATTCGCCAGGATCGGCGGAACGGCTCCGCGCCGGCACTCCACGGTCGCGCCGCTCGACTCGATGCGTCCGCGAAGGTGCTCGAGGGCGCGCTCGACGACGTCGTTGACCGAGAGCGGCTTCAGCGCGATCTGTGGTTCGCGCGAGAGCATGAGCAGGCGACGGCTCATGGTTGTCATGCGCTCGAGCGCGTCCTCCATCAGGTCGAGGATGTCAGCATGCTTCAGGAAGCCGACCGGATCCCGGCGCAGCGCGCGAAATGAGTTGCGGACGCCGTTGAGTGGTGTCGACAACTCGTGCACGACGCCGGCCACGACCTCGCCGATGAGCGCGAGGCGCTCTCGCTGGTGGAGCCGCTCGCGCAGGGCACGCTCGGCCCGAGCAGTCTCCCTCAGCCGCGCCATCGTGGACGTGGCGTACGCGACGACCCCGAACAGGACCGATCCCCACGCCACCAGGAAGCCGAGCAGGTACGCTCCGCCGTGCCGGGGGCCGGACGCCTCCACCCCCGTGTGCAGGTTGAGGGGATGATGCGGCAGCCACCCCGCGTACTCGATGACCGCCGTTCCGCCGAACAGGACAAAGACGCCGGCCGTCAGCGCCCAGGCGACGGAGGGCGAGCACGTCATGCCGGCGATCAGCGCGAGGAACACGTAGAAGAATGCGAACGGGTTCTGGATGCCGCCGGCGCAGTGGACCAGCAGGTTCAGGGCGATCATGTCGAAGGTGAGCTGCGCGACGAGGATCCGCCGACCGTGGCGAGCGGCTCCCGGCAGCCGCACGACTGCGGTCAGGGCGATGTTGACGCACGCCATCACCCCGATCACGACCCATATCGTCGCTGAGTCGCTGACGAGCCCCAGCGACGAGGCAACGAACACGGTCCCGGCAACCGCCGTGGCGGCGATCCAGCGCAGGCGGACGAGCTGCCGGTTCTGGTCGAGCGCCACCGCGGGATCGAGCTGGTCGAAGATCATCTCAGCCACCGTGGACCGGGGGCGGGCCGGCGCCTCATGGTCCGCGGTTCTCCCGGCGAACTCCCCAGCAAACAGCGCGCCAGACCTGAACCTCCACCTTGGCGGGTAGTTATGAGAATCGCCGGCTCCATCTGGGGCACCCAGGCCCCACCTACCCGACACGCAAACCCCTACTGCCCTTACAACCCCCGACCAAGATGGCGACCTCACAGGGCCTTCTCCGCCGCCCTGCCAGGCTCGCCTCCCTCGCCTCCGACCCCTCGCCGCGCGTCGGGCGCGTAGGCGGCGTACAGGCGCTGCCCCTCGGCGAGCTGCTCGAAGAGGACCTCGCGCATGAGGTCGAAGGCCCGGAGGATCTTCGGGTTCGCCAGGCGGTAATGCACGGTGACGCCCTGCCGGCGCGCCAGGACGATCCGCTTCGTCTTGAGGATGGCCAGATGGCGCGAGAGGTTGGACAGGCTCGTTCCCACCTCGCCCGCCAGCTCCGCAACGCTCATCTCCCCCGCGCGTAGCGCGTTGAGCGCCTTGAGCCGGGTGGGGTTGGCGAGCGCCTGGCAGACGCTTGCGTGCAGCTCGTAGAGATGGTCATCGAGCGGGGCCTCGCCGCGACGAACCCGTTCTTCCATGATTGCGTATTTCACCAATCCCATAGATATGTCGCGCCTTCCAGCGCGCGAAATCAATGGGGCGTCTTCATCAGACACATAGCGCGGATGGCTTCGGTCCTGGAATCGGCGGCGAGCCCTGATGCTCCGGCGGACGGCCAGGCGCGGCTCACGCGCGTGCGCGGCCGTCTGGAGCAGGCGCCGGGGCAGGTAGGGCCGGTCCCCGGTCGGATCCAACGCCCCTCGAGACAGCGAGAGCCCCGCGGGCTTCACGCCCTGCGGGGCTCTTGGCGATCCGGCTTGGCGCGCGGGGGGCTACTTCTTCGCGGCGGCCGCCTCGATGGCCCGCTTCGCGAAGACCTTGAGCAGGTGCTGCTTATACTCCACCGAGCCCTGGAGATCGGCCTGGACGTCCACGCCGTCCGGCGCCTTCTCGGCGGCCGCCTGAATGGTGGCCGCGTCCAGGGCCTTGCCCTGGAGCGCCGCCTCCACGCCCTTGGCGCGCACCGCCCGGGTGCCGGCGCCGGTGATGCCGATGCTGGCCTTGCCGACCTTGTCACCGTCGAGCGTGAGCACCGCGGCCACGCCGACCACGGCGAAGCGCGAGGCCGGATGCGGGAACTTGAGGTAGGCGCAGCCGACATTGGCGCCGCACACCGGGACGCGGACCTCGGTGAGGATCTCATCGGGCCCCACCGCCGTCGTCATGAGCGCCTTGAAGAAGTCGTCGACCTTGACCGTGCGCTTGCCCCTGGCCCCCTCGAGAACCATCTCGGCGTTGAGCGCGATCACCGTCGCCGGGTAATCGGCCGCCGGGTCGGCATGCGTGAGGCTGCCGCCGATCGTCCCCAGGTTGCGCACCATGGGATCGCCGATCTGGGCGGCGGTCTGGGCCAGCACCGGGCACCTGGCCTTGACCACGGGAGAGGACTCGACGGTCCAGTGGGTGGTCATGGCGCCGATCACGAGCGTGCCGCCCTCCTCCGTGATCCCGGCGAGCCCGGGGACCTTCCTCAGATCCACCAGGTGGGCCGGCCGCGCCAGCCGGAACTTCATGGCCGGCAGGAGGCTGTGGCCGCCGGCCAGTAGCTTGGCCTCGTCCTTGTACTTGCCCAGGAGATCGAGGGCTTCCTTCAGCGTGCCGGGAGTGTGGTAGTCGAACTGGGCTGGGTACATTGGCTCCCCCCTTACTGCCTGGACCTGGCGGCCTGAACGGTACGCCAGACGCGCTCGGGCGTGAGTGGCATGGCCTCGAAGTGATCCACGCCGAGCCCCGACAGCGCGTCCACCACCGCATTGACGACGGCGGGCGTGGACGCGATGGTGCCGGTCTCCCCCGCGCCCTTGATGCCCAGCGGGTTCACGGGCGTGGGGGTCTCCGTGCGGTCGGTCTCGTAGAGCGGCAGCATGTCGGCCTTGGGTATCGCATAGTCCAGCAGGCTCCCGGTGACGAGCTGGCCCGACTGGTCGTCGTAGACGGCGCCCTCCCAGAGAGCCTGGCCGACCCCCTGGGCGATGCCGCCGTGGACCATGCCGTCCACGATCATCGGATTGATCACGTTGCCGACATCGTCCACGGCCAGGTAGCGGAGGATCTTGACATGCCCCGTGTCCGGGTCCACCTCGACCACGCAGGCATGCGCCCCGAACGGGAAGCAGAAGTTCGCCGGGTCGTAGAAGCTCGTCTCCTCGAGCCCCGGCTCGAGGCCGTCAGGGTAGTTGTGGGGCACGTAGGCCGTCAGCGCCACCGCCCCGAAGGGCACCGCCTTGCCGGGAGCCCCCCGCACGGAGAACTGCCCGCCGGCGTACTCGATGTCGCCGGGGGAGGCCTCGAGGAGATGCGCCGCGATCTTCTTGCCCTTCTCCTTGATCTTGTTGAGCGACATCAGGATGGCCGTGCCGCCCACCGCGGCCGACCGGCTGCCGTAGGTGCCCATCCCGAAGGCCACCCTCCCCGTGTCCCCGTGGACCACCTCCACGTCGTCCATGGGGATGCCGAGCTGATCGGCCACCAGCTGGGCGAAGGTCGTCTCGTGGCCCTGTCCGTGGGAGTGCGAGCCGGTGAACA
>Ga0156334_1222_pt1 | contig 21546 bp, 22 predicted proteins | sample RifCSPlowO2_12_FD_107982 | JGI IMG/M metagenome (GOLD analysis project Ga0156334, IMG submission 107982) | Candidatus Rokubacteria bacterium RIFCSPLOWO2_12_FULL_71_19
TGCGGCTGCACGTCGCGCGAGAGCACGTCGTTCTTGTGGCCGGAGAGGAAGTGCAGCTCGTTGCGCACGCGCCAGAGGAAGGTGAGCGCCGCGTCGGCCGTGCGCTGCTCGCGGTCGGTGATGAGCCGCTTCTCCGCCAGCTCCCGCAACGTGCGGGTGCCGAACTTCGTGGAGGCCAGCCACATGGCCGTGTGGATGTCGCGGAGCCCCCCGGCGGACTCCTTCACGTTGGGCTCGCCCATGTACGGCGAGCCGCCGAACTTCCGGTAGCGCTGGTCGCGCTCGCCGAGCGTCGTCTCCAGGAACTGGCCGAAGTCCTTCCGGTAGACGTTCTCGGCGAGCACCTTGCGGAAGCGACCGAAGAGCCGCCGGTCGCCCACGAGGTAGCGGGCCTGCTGCATGGAGGTGCGGCTCGTGAAGTCGGTGCGGGCCATGGCGAGGCAGTCGGGGAGGCTCCGCAGCGAGTGCCCCACCTGGAGCCCGAGATCCCAGAGCGTGTAGAGCAGCCCCTGCGTGGCGCGCTGGACCATGGGCCCCAGGTCGCCGTCGTAGATCACCATGAGGTCGAGGTCCGAGAGCGGGTGCAGCTCGCCGCGGCCATAGCCGCCCAGCGCCACGAGCACCATGGGTGCCGGCGGGGCGCCTTCCTGCTTCGCGTCCTCCACGGCCAGGCGGTAGAGCGTGGCGAGGAAGCCGTCCATGAAGGCGGCGTAAGCCTGGACAGACTGCTGGCCGGAGGCGCCGCCGAGATGCGCCGCCCGGAGGAAGTCGACGTTGGAGGCGAGGTGCTGCCTGAGGAGCCCAGGCGCAGCCGCCGGCGGCGCTCGATCCGCTCGGCCGGCGCGCCCTCGAGCCCCTTCTCGGCCTGGGCCTCCACCCGGCGCACCTGGCGAAAGAGCTCCCCCGGCATGGCGAAACGGTACACGGGGGGGCCGGAGGCTGTCAAATGTGGCGCAGACTTGGGCCTCCGGATACAATGACTGCCCATGCGACGGCTGTGGCGCGCCGTGCTCGATCAGGTGACCCCCTACGAGGCGGGCCCCTCGCTCGAGGAGCTCGAACGGACCCTGGCCCTGGAGGGCCTCGTGCGGCTATCGGCCAACGAGAGCCCGCTGGGTCCCTCGCCCACCGTGATCGAGGCGCTGCGCCGGGAAGCCCGGCGCGCGCACCTCTATCCCGACGGGGGCGCCACGGCGCTCAGAGCGGCACTCGCCCGCTCGCTGGGCGTGGAGCCCGAGTGGCTGATCGTCGGCAACGGGGCCGACGAGGTGGTGACGTTCATCGCCCGCGCGGCGCTGGACCCCGGCGACGAGGTGCTGATCCCCGACCCGTCCTTCGAGCCCTACGCCACCGAGGCCGCGCTCGGCGGCGCCGCCGTCGTGCGGAGCCCGCTCGCCGGCTACCACACCGACCTCGACGACATGCGCCGCCGGATCACCCCGCGCACGAAGCTCGTCTTCGTCTGCACGCCGCATAACCCGGCGTCCACTATGGTCCGTGGGGGCATGCTCCTGCGCTTCATCGAGGGGCTCGGGGAGGACCCGCCCGTCGTCGTGGTGGACGAGGCGTACCGTGACTTCTGCGACGACCCGGACACGCCCGATGGCGTGGCGCTCCTGCGCCGCTTCCCGACGGTGATCGCGATGCGGACCTTCTCGAAGATCGCGGGGCTGGCCGGCCTGCGCGTGGGGTACGGCATCGCGCGGCCGGAGGTCATCGACCGCCTGAACCGCGTGCGCGCCCCGTACAACGTCAACCGCTTCGCGCAGGTGGCGGCGCTGGCGGCCCTCGAGGACCCCACCCATCTCAAGCGGACGCGCTCGCTCGTCCTCGCCGAGCGCCCGCGGCTCCTGGCCGCGCTGCAGACGCGGGGTGCCGCGGTGGCGCCGTCGCAGGCCAACTTCCTGCTGGTCCGCACGGGCGAGCAGGCGGGGCCCCTCCGGCAGGCGCTGATGAAGGCGGGCCTCCTGGTCAGAGACGGCGTGGCGGTGGGCTTCCCGGGCCACCTGCGCATCGCCATCGGGACGCCGGAGCAGAACGACCGGCTGCTCGGGGTCTGGGACCGCGTCCTCTCCCGCTAGCAGGGCGCCGATAAAGGCCCATCTGCGGAGGTACGGCGCCCTCGGCCGCTCGCTCAACGTGGCTCGCTCACGCTCGCCCGGATCTCCGGATCCGCTCGCCTCGCCTCCGGCTCGGCTCGCCAAGCGGAGTACGCCTCGCGCGCGGCCGTCGGGCGCCGCCTCGCATCTGGACCTTTCTCGACGCCCTGCGGGCGCTGGTGCGCGCCTCGGGCACGAGGAGGCGTCGGGGCGGGAGCCTCTATTGACTCTTGCCGAATCCGGTTACGCGAACGGGTCGGGGGCCGGCCGGCGGGGGCGCTGCCTGGACCCGTGCTTTAGGCGCCGTCAGGAAATAACATTGTCAGACTCCCCGGTCAGGTGCCGAGTGCGCAGCTTGTATCATGCTGCTAACTTTATTCCCTGACGGTCACTTAGCGGGTCTCGAAGCCGGCGAGCGCCCCTTTCGTTTGCACCATGTCCGCGGATCGGCGGTGACGAGGGTGCGAGGTCCAGGCAGCGCCCCCGCCGGCCGGCCCCCGGCGTAACGGTAATCCGCAAGAGTCCTCAGCGGCGCTTGGGCGGGAGGCCGTTGCGCGCCGCGGGCCTGGCGGCGGCAGCCTTGGCCTTGGGCGCCTGCATCGCGGCCAGCCGCGAGAGCGCCTCCTCGCGCTCGGCCCGGAGCGCCTTGACCTGCTGCTCGAGCAGCGTCACGCGCTGCTCGGCCTGGGCCGACTTCGACCGCAGCATCTCGGCCTCGGCGTACACCTCCTTCACCTCGACCCTGAGCCGCTGCGCCTCCGTGCGGCTCTCCGCCCACTTGCCCCAGAGCACGGCCACGAGCACGACCAGCGCCAGCGCGGCGCCGATCAGGAACCACGGGCGCCGCGGCCGCACGAGGTCCGAACCGCGACCGTCCATCTCGGTCATCTCTGTCGAGTCCCCACCCCGAAGTATCATGGCGCCAGTCTAGCACCCGCCGGCGACGGGGCGCGCGGATTTGGTACCATGCGAGCGTGGAACCGCGACGGCTCCCCCGCTCCTTGCAGCGCGTGACGCGCCGGGCCTCTGGCGCTTTCCACACCGGATGACGCGATCCCTTCCGGCGGACGACAGGGCCGCGTGCCTGGCCTCGCTCGACGCCGCCCTGGCGACGGGCGTCATGCCCGATCTCGCGGGGGTGTCCGACGCCTCGCTCGACGCCGCGCTCCGCGCCCTCGTGAGGGGGCGCGCCGCCGCCGCCGCGCCCCTGATCGCCCGGCTGGCCCGGGAGGCGCCGGGCAAGGCCCTGCGCAAGGCGGCCCGGCGGGCGCTGTACAGGCTCGAGCAATCGGGAATCTCCGCCCCTCGGGTCGCGGGCGACCCCGCTGGACCGCCGCCCATCGTGAGGCGACAGCCCGAGCGCGCCGTGGCCGCCTGGCTCTCCGGCATCGACGGGTCCGGGTCGCGCGCGGCCTGGATCCTCTTCCAGGGCGGGCTCGGCGGGGCGCTGACGCTCTGCTCGCTCATCCTCAACGACGAGGCGGGAATCCTGGACGTGGCCGGCGGCCCCATCACCCGCAAGCGCCTCGAGGCCGAGCTCGCCTCGCTCCGCGAGAGCCAGAAGCTGCCCTGGGTCGAGAGCGATCCCGCCCGCGCCTGCGCCCTCGTGGACGAGGCCCTCGCCGCTCATGCCGGCGCCGGCACGGACCCCCCGCCCGGCTTCTCGCGCTGGCGCGTGCTGTTCGAGTCCCGTCCCGGATCCGGCGGCGCGCCGCCGGATCCGGCGCCCGCGCCGGAGGCGGATCCGACCCTCGTGGAGCGCTCGGCTGAGCTCATGCATCTCCCGGAGCTGGCCGGGTGGTTCGTGGACCCCGCGGCGATCCAGGGGGATGCTGTCGCGCTCCTCGAGATGAAGGACAGCCGGCTCGTGGTGCCGGACCAGGTCAAGGCGGAGCGCGAGACGGCCATCGTGGACGGGGCCATCGCGAAGGCCTTCCCCGGGGGCGCGCGAGGGCGATGGGCGAGGCGGCTGCGCGAGATGGCCTGGGTGTTCCGGGCCACCGGGCGCGAGGAGCCCGCCGCGCTCGCCCTGGCGGCGGCGGCGGCGCTCGGCGACGAGTCCCGCGCCGTCGGGTCCATCCCGCTCGTGCGAGCCATGGCCGCGCGGGGGCTCGAGCTGGCAGGCGAAGTCGCCCTCGGCCGCGTCAAGGCGGCCGAGGTGAGCCGCGCGCCCTCCCCGCGAGACCAGTAGCATGATCCCCGGCCTCCGCGTCGGGCATGCGACGGACCTCATCGGGCTCACGGGCTGCACGGCCATCCTCCCGGATCGGCCCGCCGTGGGCGCCGTGGAGATCTCCGGCCGCGCCGCGGGAGTGTACGGGATCGAGTTCCTCGACCCCCGCCACCTGGCGCCCACCACGCATGGCGTCGTCCTCTCCGGGGGCAGCGCCTTCGGGCTCGAGTCCGTCTGGGGCGTCATGGAGTACCTCGAGGAGCGCGGGGTCGGCTTCCCCGTGGGCGTCACCGTGGTGCCACTGGTGGCCGGCGCCATCGTCTTCGACCTCGGCGTGGGCGATCACCGCGCCCGTCCCGACCGGGCCATGGGCTATCAGGCCGCCGCTGCCGCGCGGCCCGGTCCGGTTGCCGAGGGCAATGTGGGCGCCGGCACCGGCGCCACCGTGGGCAAGCTCCACGGGCATGCGCGCGCCATGCGCGGCGGACTCGGCTCGGCCGTCACCCGGCACGCCGGGGTGACGGTCGGCGCGGTCATGGTGGTGAACGCCGTGGGCGACGTGCGCGACCCCGAGACGGGCCGGCTCATCGCGGGCGCGCGCGATGCCGAGGACGGCCGGCGGCTCATCGACACCGCCGCGGCCCTGCGCGCAGGCGCGCCGGCCGCCGCGTTCCGCCCCCCGAACACCACCATCGGCGTCGTGGCGGCGACGGCCGCCCTCACCAAGGAGGAGGCCCGGCGCGTGGCCCGCATGGCCACCGCGGGCTTCGCGCGGGCGCTCTCCCCGCCTCATCTCGACACCGACGGGGATGCGCTGTTCTGCCTGTCGGTGGGTGAGGCGCGGGCCGACCTGGATGCGGTGGGCCAGGCGGCGGCCGAGGTCGTGGCCCAGGCCATCGTGCGCGCCGTCCGCGCGGCGCGCTCCCTGCCGGGACTGCCCGCCGCGCGCGATCTCTGAGCCGGCGGCGCCGGGGGGCGCGCAGCTCCTGCTCCACGTCGCGCCCGCGGTACACGATGCGGTGCAGGGCGCGGAGCAGCGGGCCACCGCCACCAGCCTCCCCCGCGATCGCCCCTGCGCCTGAGGGTCAGCCGCCCAGGCGCCGGATCATGCGGTGGAGCTCCTCCCGGATCGACGCGGGCAGCCGCTCGCCGAAGGGCTCGTAGAACGCGCCGAGGTCGCCGAGGGCCGCGATCCACTCGCCACGATCCCAGGCGAGCGCCTGCGCCAGGCGCTCCCGCGGGAGATCGAGCCCCGACAGGTCCAGGGCCTCGGGCGTCGGGAGGAACCCCAGCGGCGTCTCCACGGCCGTGCCGGTGCCGCGGATGCGCTCGACGATCCACCTGAGCACGCGCACGTTCTCGCCGTAGCCCGGCCAGAGGAAGCGCCCGCCGTCGTCCCGGCGGAACCAGTTGACGCGGAAGATCTTCGGCGGCTTCGCCAGGCGCGGGCCGATGCTGAGCCAGTGGGAGAAGTAGTCGGCCATGTTGTAGCCGCAGAAGGGGATCATGGCCATGGGGTCCCGGCGCACCACGCCCACCTGGCCCGTGATGGCCGCCGTGGTCTCGGTGCTCATGGCCGAGCCCAGGAAGACCCCGTGCTGCCAGTCGAAGGCCTCGAAGACCAGCGGGATCACGCGCGAGCGCCGCGAGCCGAAGATGAAGCCCGAAATGGGCACGCCCTGCGGGTCCTCCCACGCGGGGGAGACCGAGGGGCATTGCGACACCGGCGCCGTGAAGCGCGAGTTCGGATGCGCGGCCGGCGCACCGCCGGGCCGCCACGGCTGGCCCTGCCAGTCCACGAGGCCCGGGGGCGGATCGGTCCCCATGTCCTCCCACCACGGCTCCCCTCCGGGGGTCAGCGCGACGTTGGTGAAGATCGTGTTGGAGCGCACCATGGCCGTCGCGTTGGGATTCGTCCTGCCGCTGGTGCTGGGCGCCACGCCGAAGAAGCCGCGCTCCGGGTTGATCGCGCGGAGCTGCCCCTGGCCGTCCACGGAGATCCAGGCGATGTCGTCGCCCACCGTCCAGGCGCGCCAGCCCGGCAGCGCCGAGACCAGCATGGAGAGGTTGGTCTTGCCGGAGGCGCTGGGCATGGCGGCGGCGAGGTAGGTGACCCGCCCCTCGGGATCCTCGAGGCCGAGGATGAGCATGTGCTCGGCCATCCAGCCCTCCTCGCGCGCCTGCCAGGAGGCGATGCGGAGGGCGTGACACTTCTTGCCGAGGAGCGCATTGCCCCCGTAGCCTGAGCCCACGCTCCAGATCAGCTTCTCCTCGGGGAAGTGGAGGATGAAGCGGCGCTCGGGGGACAGGTCGCCCAGCGAGTGGAGCCCCGCGACGAAGTCGTCGGGGGAGCGCATCTGCTCCAGCGCCACGCGGCCCACGCGCGTCATGATATGCATGCTCGCCACCACGTAGGGACTGTCCGTCACCATGATGCCGACGCGGCTCATGGGGGAGCCCCGCGGCCCCATGAGGTACGGGATCACGAACATGCGCCGGCCGCGCATGCTCCCGCGGAACAGCCCGCCCACCCGCTCCTTCGCCTCGGCGGGCGCCATCCAGTTGTTGGTGGGGCCGGCGTCGTCCTTCGAGCGCGTGCAGATGAACGTGAGCTGCTCGGTCCGCGCCACGTCCTGGGGGTGGCTGCGGTGCAGGTAGCAGCCGGGGTAGCTGCGCTGGTTCATCTCGATGAGGGTGCCATCGCGCAGCATGTCCGCCACGAGCCCGTCGTACTCCTGCCGGGTCCCATCGGCCCAGATCACCTCGGCCGGCCGGGTGAGCCGGGCCACCTCGTCCACCCAGCGCTCGGCCATGGCGGTGACGCTCATGCGGGGGGTCTCCCCGCTGCAGCGGGGTGGAAGGCCGGGAGGACGTGCCGCGCCATCAGCTCCATGGAGCGCAGCACCTGCCTGTGCGGCAGCCCGCCGAAGTTGGCGATGGCGAGGAAGTGGGTGAAGCCCGCCGCCTCGTACAGGCGCGCGACGCGGATGACCTCCTCGGGGTCGCCGAATGCCACCACGTCCTGCGCCACGAGGGTGTCGAAGGGGCGCTGCACCGCGTACCGCCGCGTGCGCACGTAGCGCTCCATGGGCTCCCGCGCCTCGGCCCGCGCCCCGGCCGTGCTCGCCGCGCAGTGGCAGTGCAAGCCGAACGGGACCGTCGCCTCCTCCGGTTGGCCGCCGGCCCGGACGAAGGCCTCCTTAGTAGGCGGCGACGCCCGCCCGCATCTCCGCGAGCGTCTCGGCGCTCGCGTACGGGATGAGCATCGCCGGCAGCCCCCTGGCGCCGATGTGCACCGCGGCATCGGCCCGGAGGGTGGCCACCCACACGGGCGGCCGCGGCTTCTGCAGGGGCCGCACGTTGAGCCGCACGTCCTCGACGCGGTGGAACTTCCCGGCATAGGAGAAGCGCTCGCCCGTCCACGCGCGGAGCAGCACCTCCAGGGCCTCGTCGAAGCGCTCCCGCTTCTCCTCGAGGGGAAGGCCGAAGCCGGCGTACTCGTGCCGGAGGTATCCCGACCCGACGCCCAGGTTGAGCCGCCCGCCGGAGAGCATGTCCACCATGGCGTAGTCCTCGGCGGTGCGGAGCGGGTTGTCGAAGGGCAGGACGACCACGGCCGACCCGAGCCGGATGCGGCGGGTGCGCTGGGCGGCGGCGGCCAGCCACACCGGCGGGCGCGGGATGGCGCCGTACTCGTGGAAGTGGTGCTCGGCCACCCAGAAGGACTCGAAGCCGAGGGCGTCGGCCGCCTCCGCCTGCTCCAGCAGCTCGCCGTAGAGCGCCCCGGCGCTGCGCCCGAGCTCCGCCGGGTAGTGGTCCACGACGGAGAAGACGCCGAAGCGCATCACTGCCCGCGCTCGTGGTCGGGAGGGATGGGCCGCAGGCCGTCCCGCTCCTGCGCGAGCCGGTCGGCCAGGTGCCGGACCTCCCGCAGGCGTGTCTCGGCGAAGCGGAAGCGCGGGTCGGAGGCATAGGCCGCCCAGCTCGCCATGTAGTCCGGCCGGCTGAGGCGCAGGGCCAGCTCCGAGATCTCGGCCGGGGTGGCGAAGTCCGCCATGATCCCCACCTCGTCGAACGTCTCGGGGCGCCGGCCGTCGAGGAAGGCCGACAGCGCCGGCGGGTGCGGACCATGAGGGAGCCCCACCGGATGCACCGAGACCATGCCTGCGCGGAAGACGCCGCCCCGGCTGAAGAACTCGCCGGCGTGGTAGCCGATGGTCTCCACGTAGTCCAGGTTCTTGTGGAAGAAGGGGACCCACATGCCCTCCTTCTCCACGGAGCGCACCGTGAAGACACAGAGGTAGCAGCCGGGCAGGATGAAGACCGTGTGCCCCGAGGGCGGCACATGCGAGCGGTCCGCCACCAGCGGGCGCACGTCCTCCACGGCCAGCCGGTACGGCAGGTAGGTGCCGCGCCAGCCCACGACGTCGAAGGGGTGCGTCGGATGCACGCTGCGCGTGTACGCGCCGCCCACCTTGGAGACGATCTCGAAGCGGCCCGCCTCGTTGCGCGTGTCCAGCGAGCGCGGGAAGCGGTAGTCGCTGCGGCTGTGGGGGATGAACTGCCCCGTGGTGGGCGCCTCGGCCTTCTCGGGATCGCCGGTGAGGCTCTCGTACACCCAGTAGTACTGCGATCCCGCCGCGAGCTCGAAGCGATGCGTGATCCCCTTCGGCACGACCAGGAAATCGCCCGCCCGGTAGGCCACGGGCCCGAAGGTCGTCTCGAGGGTGCCGCCGCCCCGGTGGATGAAGTAGACCAAGGTGGCCGAGTGGTGCTCGAAGAAGTAGTCCATGGACAGCCGCGGCGCCGTCACGTTCATCGCCGCCGTGGCATTGGCCACCAGGCGGGCCATCCCGCGATAGACATCGCGCGGCGCCGTGGGCGCCATCACCTCGAGCGCGTGGTGGATTCCGCCGAGGGGCTGCATGGGGGAGTCCCAGTCAGGCGCGAAGGCGCCGGCCGGAAGCTGCCGCGTCTCGTCGGGCAGCCAGTTGTTGGGCGGGTAGAGGTGATAGGTGTGGCTGACCTTGCCCGAGAAGCCGCCGCGCCCATGCTCCTGCTCGTAGACATGGCGGAGCAGCGGGCCCGCATGCGGCGCCCGGGGCACTATCCCCACCTCGGGAATGCCGGTGAAGTACTCGTACTTGTCCATGGGATGCCTCCCGGCCCCCCCCCGGTGTCCAGCGTCGCTGTCCGCTCGAAGCGCCTTCCCCGGGCGACGGCTCCCGTTCGAGAAGGCCGGCATGGGTCGAAACAACGGCCTGCGCTGGTGCGAGATAACTAGCAGGGCTGGACCCCCCTGTCAACGCCGGGGGCCCCGGGGGCAGGGCATAGGCCCGGTGCATCGGAACACCCAGCCGCCTGCTGGACACCGGTGCTCCTGGAGCGGCGGGCGGGCGGCCAGGTCCAGGGGCGGTTGAGCGCCAGGCCCATCTGGCACACCGTGGCGCCCGAGGGCGTGGAGCGAAGCTCCGGGCCGCGGGTCAACCGCCCCAGCAACATGACGAGATTCACGCTGTTCATCGCCTGCTCCTTTCTCTGCGTGGGGGAGTGATCGGGGACGGGCGGGTGCGGTGCCACCTCCCTTCGCCCGTGGCTCACCCCCAGACCAGACCCGATCAGATCGCGGCGAGCCGAGCGAGCCGAGCGCCCTACGCGTGGGAACGGGAGCAGCGTGGAGGAGGAAGCAAGCGCACAGCGCAGGTGGCCCCGGCGCCGAGCGACGACCCGGCCGCTCGCGCGCCACGCAGACGGGCGTGCGCGGCGGGCGCCTGAGCGACGCGACCACCGCGTCCCGCCGCGCGTGGTACTCAGACCAGATCCGTCACCACTCGACCCCGGCCACCGGGGTCGAGCCCGCGCGCTGGAGCGGATACAGCCCTCATGCCTTCTGCGCCCTTGACGGCTCGGTCGAAGATGCCCTACGCTCCAGTCGTTCGACGCCCTGGCGGGGAGCACCATGAGACACCGTGTCGCGCCGGTCCTGTTCGCGTTCGCTCTCCTTGCAGCACCGCTCGCCGCCGAGGCCGAGCCAGCAGGGAAGGTCTACCGCGTCGGCCTCATCTTGACCACCTCTCCCGTCTCGGAGATGGCGGGACCCGAGCCCGTCCATCCCCTTGCCAGGGCGTTCGTGCATGGCCTGCGCGCCCTCGGCTATGTGGAAGGGCAGAACCTCATCCTCGAGCGCCGGTCGGCCGAGGGACGCTTCGAGCGACTCGGCGACATCGTCGCCGAGCTGGTCCGTCTCAAGGCGGACGTCATCGTGACGGTGACTGATGTGACGACCCTGGCGGCCAAGGCGGTGACCACGACCGTCCCGATCGTCATGATCGCCACCGGCGATCCCGTCCGCGGGGGCCTCGTTCGGAGCCTCGCGCACCCCGGTGGGAACATCACCGGGCTCGGGACCCATGTCGGACCGGAGATCGCGGCCAAGCGCCTGCAACTCCTGAAAGAGGCCCTCCCCCCGCCTCTCTCGCGTCGCGTACCTCGTCAACAGGGACGACAACGCCTGGGAGAGCCCGGAAGGAAGGAGCGTCCGGACGGCTGCGGAGGCCCTGGGTGTGACGCTGCTGCGGGCGGAGTTCAGGCCGCATGAGTACACCGAGGCCTTCACGCTGATCAGACAGGCGCGGCCCGATGCCCTCTTCGTCGGAGGAAGTGGAGCGGCTTACGGTGATCGCAGTCTCATCGTGGACTTTGCGACCGGCGCTCGGCTGCCGAGTGCCTTCTGGTTCCGGGAAGCGGTGGACCGCGGGGGGTTCATGTCCTACGGAGCGAACACGCCTGACATCTTCCGTCGTGCCGCTGGCTACGTGGACAAGATCCTCAAGGGCACGAAGCCAGCCAACCTTCCGGTCGAGTCGCCCAGGAAGTTCGAGCTGGTCATCAACCTGAAGACCGCCAGGGCCCTGGGGCTCACGATCCCGCCCTCGCTGCTGGTCCGGGCGGATGAGGTCATCGAGTGAGGGAGCGTGGCTCCCGCCAGAATCTCGAGGGCTGGCTCCGGCGCAAGCCCGCCCCGGCTCGGCCTGCGACACAGCCGGCGCGGCCGCCTCGGCAGCCACGACCGCCTCGGCCAGCGCCACCGACGCCACGCTGACGCATCTCCCATCGTTGCCGGCGCGAGCGGGATCCGGTGGGGCGATCTCCACCGACGTCGAAGGGGGCATCCCCGACCAGCGCCCGCACGGCCTGCTGACGGGCGACCCGCCGGAGCCCACGGTGGAGGGCGACACGCTCACCGTCGCCTGCCCGTGGGGCGTGGCGTTCATGCCCTGGGTGAGGCCCGAGGATGCCAAGGCGGACCTCCCCAGTGAGGCGTTGCGCGAGGTCGACCCGTCAGCGTGTAGATGTCGACGGAGGCTGGCGGAGGAAGGGAACTCGCTGTCTCGAGGCGTGCGATGCGCTCGGCGGCTGATGCGCCATCGCGAGAGCGCGGGGGCTACGCGAGCGGGAAGACCTCTCCGAAGACCTGCTGCTGCAGGCTGCGCAGCCGCCCTCTCAGCTCCTCACCCTCCGCGAACCGCCCACGATCATGCGCCAGCTGGGCGAGGGTATGGAGCGTCCGGGCCACCCGGACGTCATCGATCCCCAGGGCGGCCTCCTGGATCGACAGCGCGCGTCTCACGAGCGCGTCCGCCTCCGCCTTCCCCCCATCGGCAATGTACTCCCGCGCCAGGCACAGGAGGGCCTCGGCCACGGCCGGATGGTCCGGGCCGAGCGCCGCCTCCCGGATCGCCAGCGCGCGCCGGTACAGCGGACAGCGCGCCGGCTCGGACCGGCCCCCCTCCGCCGCGGCGACTCGCTCGTCGTCCCCGCACAGGCTCGCGAGGTTGTGGAGGCTCACCGCCACCGCGGGATCCTCGGGCCCGAGCGCCGCCTCCCGGATGGCCAGGGCCTGCTGGTAGAGCCGCCGCGGCATGGCGCTGATGCCCGACGCATCGCTGACGGGCGGGACGGTGAACCGGATCGCGTACGTACGTGGTTCCACCGCGGCACGGTGGTCGAGACTCGTCCCCACGTCCGGGTGCCGTGGCCCCAGGTGGATGCGACGGATCCGGAAGGCCCTTTCATACAGCCGCTGCACCTCGTGCTCGTGCTCCCTCCTCCGCCAATCCTTGCTGACATTGAGCCAGCGGTCGGCGTAGAACTGATGCGACGCCGCGAGCTGGTCCAGGCGTTCGGCCAGATCGCCAGAGGAGCGGCGCAGCCGTCTCGTCCGCATCGCCACCGCCCGCTCGCACACGGCACCGGCAGGGATCCAGCGCCCCCGCGAATCCCAGATGCCCGCCGGCGGCGCGCCCGTCACCGTCCCCGCGGCGCCCTCCCCGAGGGCCGCTCCTTCGATCCGCCTGGCGCGCGCCTCGTGGCAGTCGCCGGCGGCGCTCTCGCCAAGCACACCGAGGAGGTGCGCGACGCGCCGCAGCGCGCCGAGCAGCGCCGGATGGTCCGGCCCGAACACCGTCTCCCGGAGGCCCAGCGCCCAGCGGGCCGTCAGGCAGGCCCGCTCGGCCTCACCCCGTCCCACGTGAATGTCCGCCAGGACGTCGAGCGCCTCGACCACGTCGGCAGTCGCAGGCGGAAAGAACCGGGAGGCATCGGAGGCCTCCTGCAGGACTCGGCGGACGATCGCTTCCGCGGGATCGTGGGCGCCGCGTGCCGCAAGGAGTCTGGCGGCGGCGAACTCGACGACGACGGGCTCCGGCTGGTCGGCAAGCAGCGCGAGTCGCGGCCAGAGTTCGACGAGATCCTGATACATACGCTCCGCGTCGCCGGATCGCCCCTGAGCCTCCCACGTCGCGGCAAGGTTGTTCCGCACGATGACGACACGCGGAGCCATCGGCCACGATGATGCGGCCTGCCGGACGAGGCTCGAGAAACGGCGCTCGGCTTCATCGAGCCGCCCGTGGATGTAGGCCTCGACACCCTGGTCGTGCCCGGCCGACCATCCCCCCACCCATCGACGGACGCCTCGGAGGAACTTGCCCATCCACGACCCTCGCGCAGGATGATCTGGCCCCGAGCAGTCGGTCGAAGCGGCCTGCCGCTTCTTCCTTGGCCCGGCCCGACTATCGGCCGTGTCGCTGGCCATCGTCAAGGCTGAGACAGCTCGGCGGAGAACGCACCGCGCGGGACCGGGGCGAAGCCGCGGCGGCACAGCGGGGAGGCGTAGTCGGCGGGATGCCAGGGTCGGGCACCCGCCTGGCTCGCGCATATGCGCATGCGAGGGGGCCTGTCAGCGTGACGCCGCTCAGCCAAGTGCTCCACAGCGATCCCGACATCCTCGGTGGAACGCCGGTCTTCGTCGGCCCCCGTGTCCCGGTGCGGTCCCCCTTCGACTACCTCGAGCGGGGCGAAACCCTTGACGAGTTCCTCCGGCAGTTCCCGTCGGTAAGGCGCGAGCAGGCCGTCGCTGCGCTCGACCTCGCACGCGACTCGCTCCTGGGCGGTGCGCGTTCTTCTTGACGAGCTGCTTCGCCTGATGCGCGGCGCCCAAGATGTGCTCGTCACCATGGACCGAAACCTGGAGTTCCAGCAGAACCTCTCGGCCCTGCCCTTCGGCGTCATCCTGGTCCACGCGCCGTCCAACCGGCTGTTGCACCTCCGGCCGCTCATCCCGAGGATTCTCGACGCGCGCGGGGGGATCACTCCGGGACAGCTTCATCGGGTGGGGGCCTGGCGGCCGTAGCGTGCCGAGAGAGGCGGCGCCATCGAGCAACAATCGGCTTGCGGGCGCATGGGGTAGGTCGAGGGGCCGGGCCGCCTACGGGAGCACGGTGAAGGCGGCCGAGAAGGCCGGACGGGCCGAAGAGGTGCGGGGCGGATCAGGACGCTGGTCGCGAGCGAAACCTACGGCAAGAGGTTCGTCACCCGGATCCTCGGCAGGGAACTGGGTCTCTGACGGCACGTGAAGAAATGGCGTGCGCACGCGCCCGGTGCCGCGGAGTGGTCCAGCCGGCGTCGCGTTCAGGCGTAGAAGAGCTGGCTGGTGAACTCGTCCGCCGTGAGCCGGCCAAGGAGTCGCCCAAGTCGGACTGTCAGCTCGCCCGAGACACGACGCCGGGCGATGATGATACCCGCGTGCCGCCGACCGGACTCGATCCACTGGCGGTGCAGACGTTCGAAGTCGGCCCGGTTGTGGGTCAGCAGGATCCGGTCTGCATCGGCGGCCACCCGCAGCTGGTGCTCGTCGGCACGCCCGAGATGCCCGGCATCCCGCGCTGTGGTCACCGGGAAGCCCCGGCCGCGCAGCATAGCTGCGAGCACCACGGAGACATCCTCGTCGCAGTAGAGGGCTGGCGGACGGCTAGGCATCCGGACGCGCGAGCGGGTGCACGATGTCGTCCGGGACCTGATTCCGGTCGATGTACTGCTGAATCTCGGTCTGGTGGTCCGCGTAGTAGCTCAGGGCGTCGAACACCTGGGCCAGGGTGAGATGCGAGAGGTGAGTGGGAATCTCCTCGGGGTTCAGGCCGAGGCGCCAGAGCTCCACGATCGCGCGCACCGGGACCCGCGTGCCCACGATGATGGGCTCGCCGCCGAGGATCTCGTCGTCGCGAACGATGTAGCGGTGCTCGGTTCCGACCGTCATGGCGCTGAGGTCTCTCCTCCCGGTGCGCGGGGCATCGCGGCACCGGAACCCTCCGGTAGTGTCTCACGCGAGGCCGCCCTGGGGCCAGGCCTCTCGTGCCGAGATCTCGTGATGCGGCCCGGCTATTCGGCCTCGTTACGGGCTGGCGTTGACCGCCTCCGCCTGGGCCACCGCCAGCCGCTGGTCGAGCGCGCGCACCGCACCCCGGAGGTGCTCCGGCGAGACGGGCTGGTAGCGGAGGGTCATCCGGGGATCGCGGTGACCGAGTAGGGCCGGGGCATCGGAACGATCAGCGCCGCTTCGGGTGGGGTGGCGGGCGCCGCGCCAGGTCCGGCCTCCCCCCGGCGAACCCCGGCCCGCACCCAGGAGCGCCCGGGCCGGGTGGGCCGAGGCGGGCGTGGGCATCGTGATCGGGCGCGGGCCCCGGAGGCATCCGGCAGGGGCGCTGCGGCGCCGGCGCGGCCCAGGGGGACTAGGATGGCCGGTACGACGGGGCATCCTGGACGGGGGCGATGACGCCCAGCCGGGCGCCGCAGCGGGGACAGGCGAGGACGTCGACGTCGAACCCGCGGCGCATCAACGCCGGCCGGGTCAAGGCGCGCGTAGAGCTGGCGCCGCGGGGGCGGGGTTCGCGCTCGAGGGTGGTGTCGTCGGAGGGCGGGCGGCCGGAGGTGTCCGGACTCGGATGCGACGCCGCCGCTCACCCCTCGCCCGCGCGCTGGACCAGCTCGACCAGCACGTTCCCGGTGCTGGCCGGGTCCAGGAAGGCGATGCGACTGCCCTGATGCCCCGGCCGCGGCGTCTCGTCCCGGAGCCGCACCCCCTTGCCCCGGAGCTCCGCCAGCGCCCCCTCGAGGTCCTCGACCTCGAGGCAGAGATGGTGGAGCCCCTCCTTCCCCTCGCGGGCCAGCCTCGCGTACGTGCCGTCAGGCCTGGTCCCCTGCAGCAGCTCGACCATGGACTCGCCGACCGGATACATGCCGATCCTGACCTCGTACTGCGGCAGCTCCTCCACCTCCGCCAGCCGCAGCCCCAGGCACTCCTCCCACACCGCGCGGCTCTGCGCGAGATCCTTGACCACGATCCCCACGTGCTCGATCCGCTTGACCCTCATGTCCCCTCCCGCCGTCGCTCGCCGAGGCCCATCATGCGCGCGATGAGGTTGCGCTGGATCTGGCTCGATCCGTCGCCGATGACGAAGAGCCGCGCGTCGCGGAAGTGGCGCTGGATGTCGAACTCCAGCGTGAAGCCGTAGCCGCCGTAGACCCGCATGGCGTCGGAGGTGACGCGGACCAGGGCCTCGGTGGCGTAGAGGTTCGCCATGGAGGCCTCCTTCATGCAGGGGATCCCCTGATCCACGAGCCAGGCGGCCCGGTAGAGCAGCAGGCGGGCGGCGTCGGTGGAGACCTGGAGATCCACCAGCATGTGGCTGATCGCCTGGAAGGCCCCGATGGGCTGGCCGAACTGCTCCCGCTCCTGGGCGTAGCGGACGGCATCGTCCACCACGCGCTGGGCGCAGCCGACGCAGTACGCGGCCTGGGAGAGCCGCACCCGCTCGAGCGTGGCCTTGATCGCGGCCCAGCCCCCGTGGAGCGGGCCCAGCAGCGCCGAGCGCGGCACGCGGACGCCGTCGTAGTGCACCTCGTAGAGCCCGCCCGCGCCCCGCATGCCGAGCTTCTCGATCCTCCTGTAGGTGATGCCGGGCGTCCGCGGGTCCACCAGGAAGAGGCTGATGCCCTTGTGCTTGGGCGCCCGGGGATCGGTCCGCGTCGCCACGAGGAGGCAGCCGCTCTCGGCGGCCCCGGTGGTGAACATCTTCGTGCCCGTGATGACGAAGTGGTCACCCTCGGCCACCGCGCGGGTCTGCAGCGAGGCCGCATCGGAGCCGGCCCCGGGCTCGGTCAGCGAGAAGGCGAAGACCATCTCCCCCGCGCACACCCGGGGCAGGAAGTGGCGCTTCTGCTCCTCGGTCCCGAACCGGACGATCGTGTGGGTGCCGAAGCCGATGGCGAAGTTCAGGAGCGAAGCGATGGACAAGGACGCCCGCCCCATCTCCTCCAGGAGCACGGTCGCGTCCACGGTGCTCCCCCCCGCCCCGCCGTACTCCGGCGGAACGGCCAGGCTCGTGAAGCCGAGCCGGGCCATCTTGGGCAGCAGCTCGGCGTGGGGCGCCCGGCCGGTGGCGTCCAGCTCGCGGAGGTACTCGGGCGTGAGCTCCTTCGCGGCGAAGTCCCGGACCACCCGGCGCAGCATCTCCTGCTCCTCGGTGAGGTGGAACCCGAGGCCTCCCGCCCCCGCGGGCCCGGCGCTCATCGCCTGTCCACCAGCCGCTCGGCCTTGGCCTGCCGCGCGGGATCGTAGATGTCGTCGAGGGCCGCGAACTCCACGCGGGGGCGCACCCCCACGGCGTCGGCCGCGGCCCCCACCACCATCGCCGCCAGGGCGTCGCGGTCGGCCCGCTCCGTGGCCACCCGCACCAGCATCTCGTCCATGGAGAAGGGGTCGCGGAGGTCCTGGCGCGTGAGCACCACCTGGAACTCGTCCACGCCGGGGACGGCCCGCAGCCTGTCCAGCAGCACCGCAGGGTTGATGAGCATGCCTTTCACCTTGATGAGGTCCTTGGTTCGAACGATGGGCCCCACGATGCGGTCCCCGGTGCGCCCGCAATGCGGACAGGGCTCGTGGGTGAGGCTCACGATGTCGCCGACCAGGTAGCGGATGAGCGTCGTGCCGCGCCGGTTCAGGTGGGTCAGCGCCAGCATGCCGCGTTCGCCGTCGGGCAGCCTCGCCCCCGTGTCGGGATCCACGACCTCGTGGAAGATCACCTCCGGGGCGGGATTGTGCCAGTCCCCCTCCTCGCGGCACTGGGCGTGGGCCCCGGACTCCGTGGAGCCGTAGCGGTCGAAGATGACGGGCTTCGCCGCGCCGAGCGCGCGCAGCCGGGCCCGCATGTCCTCGCGCAGGGCCGGCGAGGAGGCCTCCCCGGTCACCGCGCACATGCGCACGCTCGTGAAGTCGGCGTGAAGCTCGGCCGCCCGCATGATCACGCGCCGCACGAAGCTCGTCACCCCCCAGAGCACCGTCGCCCGGTGGCGCTCCACCATGCGCACCGCGTCGTCCAGCGAGCGGTGGACGCCGAACTCGCCGTGGGGGGCGCCGGTGAGGGCCCCCACGAGCGCGGCCCCGGCGGCATAGGCATTGGGCTCGGAGCGCACGAAGGCGCCCATGGCCGCGGGCGTCAGGGGGAAGAGGTTGGCGAGGATGTCCCGGTCGGTGATGCCCGCGATCTCGGCGACGCGTCGGGCCTGGAAGAGATAGGCCTGATAGTCGTGGGTGGTGACGTACAGCGGCGTCGGCTCTCCCGTGCTCCCCGTGGTGTAGTTGACCTCCCACAGCGCCCGCTCATGCAGCGGCAGGTCCGGGCAGTGGAGCCGGAAGCTCTCGGGATCGGCCATGAGGTCGTGCTTGGAGGTGAAGGGCAGCAGGACAAGGTCGGCCACCGAGCGGATCCGGCTCACATCCACGCCGGCCTCGGCCCATGTCCGGCGGTAATGGGCGTGGCCGCGGGCGCAGAGCGCCAGCGCCCGGACGAGCTTCTCGTCCTGGACGCGGCGGATGGCCTCGAGGGGCTGGCGGAGGAGGTCGGTCATCGCGAGAGCGCCGCCTGCGTCTCCTCCACGAGCCGCGCCACCACCTCGGCCGCGTGCGGGATGTCGGTGATCCCGCCGGCCACCTGTCCCGTCGGGAAATTGGCGATGTCCACGCGCCCCGCCGCCTTCGCGGGGGCCACCAGGGGCTCCACCCAGATCCGCTGCCACGGCATGGGCAGGATCTCGGCCTCGTGCCCTTTCCACCGCTCGGTGAACCGGTTCTTGAGGACCCGGCTCGGCTTGCCGGTATAGGAGCGGGAGACCACCGTGCCCTCCTCGGTGACCTCCAGGATCCTCTTCTTGTGGGCCTCGTGGGCCGAGGACTCCACCGTGGCCAGGAAGCGCGTGCCGATCCAGGCCCCCTCCGCGCCCAGCATCAGCGCGGCTGCCACCCCGCGCCCGTCGGCGATGCCGCCGGCGGCCAGCACCGGCACCGACACGGCATCGACCACCTGCGGGACCAGCACGAAGGTCGTCACGGCGCCCACATGCCCGCCGGCCTCCGCTCCCTGGGCGATGATCACGTCCACGCCCATGTCGGCGAGCCGGCGCGCCTGGCGCACGGTGCCGACCAGGGACATGACGATGGTGCCGGCGCGATGGGCCTCGCGCACCAGCCACTCGGGCGTGCCGAGCCCCGAGACGAGGACGGGCACCCGCTCGCCGAGCGCCGCCTCGACCTGAGCCCGGGCCAGATCGAGGGTGAGCGGCGGGGGCGGATTGCCGCGCAGCCCCTCCACCTCGGGCAGGAGGTCCGCGAGAAAGGAAGGAAACCGCGGGATGGCGCGCGCCCCGACCTCCGCCGGGATGTCGGTGGGGACGAGGAGGTCGACGCCGAAGGGCCGGTCGGTGATCCGGCGGACGGCGGCGATCTCCTCGCGGAGCCCCTCCGGCGTGAGGAAGGTGGCGCCCAGCACCCCCATGCCGCCCGCCGCCGACACCGCGCCCGCCAGCGGGGCCAGCGTGACGCCCCCCATGCCGGCGGCGAAGATCGGGTGCTCGATGCCCAGGCGATCGCAGATGCGGGTGCGGAGCCTCATCGCACGGCCCACCGCATGAGCGCCTGCCGGGCGATCTTGCCGCTCGTGGTGCGGGGCAGCACGGCGAGGAACTCGACTGCCCGGGGCTTCTTGTAGCTCGCCATGTGGGCCCGGCAGTGCTCGATGAGGTCAGCCGCCGAGGCGTGATGCCCCGGACGGAGCTGGACGAAGGCCGTCACGGCCTCGCCCCACTCCGGGTCGGGGCAGCCGACCACGGCTGCCTCCTGCACGGCCGGGTGCATGTAGAGCACGCGCTCGACCTCGGCGGGATAGACGTTGAGCCCGCCCGTGATGATCATCTCCTTCCTCCTCCCCACGATGTAGAGGAATCCGTCCTCGTCGAAGCGGCCGAGGTCGCCGGGGCAGAACCAGTCCCCGTGGAACGCGGCGGCCGTCGCCTCGGGGTTGCGGAAGTACTCCGTCATCAGCGCGGGGCCGCGCGAGAGGATCTCGCCTTCCTCCCCGAGCCGGAGCTCCTTGCCGAAGACGCTGAGCCCGACGGAGTCCCCCTTGGCCGCCTCAAGCCAGGGCGGCAGCACCGTGATGCCGCCGGACTCCGTCGAGGAGTAGAACTGGTAGAGGTTCGGGGTGACCTGCTCGAGGACCCCGCGCCGCGTCTCCGCGGGCAGGGCCGCACCGCTCGAGATGAGGCAGCGGAGGCTCGATGTCTCGGCCGTCGCCACCCCGGGCGTCGCCAGGAGCCGGCGGAGCATCGTCGGGACCGTGAAGCAGGTCGTGATGCGCTCGCGGGCGATGGTGGCGAGGGTGCGCTCCGGGTCGAAGTCGGGATCGATGAGCACGGTGCCGCCCCGGATGAGATGGGCGAGCGCGAAGGCGCGCCCGCCGCCCTGGGCCAGCGGCGTGTTGGACAGGAAGGTGTCGGCGGGGCCGATCCCGAAGTCGAAGGCGTAGATGGGCATGCGCCAGAGCATGGAGCGGTGGCTGAGAACGATGCCCTTGGGGAGCCCCGAGGTCCCCGAGGTGCAGCCGATCACGAAGGGCGCCTCCATGGGGACGGGCCGGAGGGCCTCCCCGGCGTCGGCTCGCGCCAGGAGCGCCTCGTAATCCGCCTCCAGGCACAGCCGCGGCCCGTCGATGGCGGGAAGCAGCGGGCGCGTGGCCTCCTCGCAGAGCACGGCCCGCGGCTCGTAGAGGTCCACGGCATGCCGGATCTCGTCCGGGCGCCACCGGTGGTCCACGGGCGCCGCGACGATCCCCGCCTTCGCCGCCGCCAGCAGCGCCTCGAGGTGCTCCAGCCGATCCGCCAGGAGCAGCAGCAGCCGATCGCCGGGCCGGAGCCCGAGGCCCGCGAGGGCATGGGCCAGCCGGTTCACGCGTTCGTCGAGCGCCCGGTAGCTGAGCGCGCGGCGGCCCTGCCGGACCGCGAGCTTGCCGGGCTCCCGCCGCGCGGCCCAGACGAGGCCGTGGGCGACGTTCCAGGCGCTCTGCGCGGGGTCCATCCGCCTACTTCACGCCCTTCTCGTCGTAGTAGCGCTTGGCGCCCGGGTGGACGGCGATGGGGTTGTCCAGCAGCGCCGTCTCGAGCCGGATCTCGCTGGCGCCGGCGAAGAGGCCGCGCATGTCCGGCATGTGCTTGACCATCGCCGCCGTGAGGCGGTAGACGAAATCCTCGGACAGCTCACGGCTCGCCACCAGGTGGGACATGTAGGCGACGGTCTGGATGTCCTCGTCCTGGCCCTTGTAGGTGCCCTTGGGGATCGTCGCCCGCCCGATGCCGGGCAGGGCCTGGATCACCTTCGCGCGGGCCTCCTCGGATGCGTTGAGCAGGCGGATGCCCGGGCTCTGGGCCAGCTCCATGGCCATCCCGTAGGGGACGGGCCCCGTGAGCATCGCGACGTCGAGCTGTCCGTCCTGGAGCATCCGGACCACGTCGGAGTAGGCGACGGGGTTGGGGATGCCGCCCGCCTTGCGGATGTCGTCGGGGGTGATGCCCGGGGCCTTGAGCATCTCGGTCATGAGGACATGGTGC
>Ga0156334_1073_pt1 | contig 19928 bp, 17 predicted proteins | sample RifCSPlowO2_12_FD_107982 | JGI IMG/M metagenome (GOLD analysis project Ga0156334, IMG submission 107982) | Candidatus Rokubacteria bacterium RIFCSPLOWO2_12_FULL_71_19
ATCAACCAGATCCGCGAGAAGATCGGGGTCATGTTCGGATGTTTGCATTACGGCACCCGGGTGACGCTGGCCGACGGCACCAGCGAGAAGATCGGCAAGATCGTCAACCAGCGGCGGCAGGTCGAGGTGCTGTCCTATGACCCGGCGACGGGGAGGATCGAGCCGCGCCGCATCGTCAACTGGTTCGACAACGGGCGGACCGACCATTTCATCCAGTTCGAGGTGGAGGGCGGGCCCTCGGGGCGCCGCCGCTTCGCCGCCACCGAGAATCACCTCGTCTTCACGCCACACGGGCGGGTCCGCGCGGGCGGGCTCGAGATCGGCAGCGAGGTGCTGGTCTCCGTCAAGGACTATGTCCTCACGGACGATCAGTGGCAGCTGGTCCTGGGGGGGGGCCTGGGCGATGGGTCGCTCAGGCGGACGGGAGCGCATGCGGCGCACTTCCGCGTGGGTCATGGCGAGGCGCAGAAGGACTATCTCCGCTGGAAGCACTGGATGCTCGAGCCCTTCGCCGGCGCCATCAAGCGCACCGGCAACGGGTGGGGCTTCGACACCCTCGCGACGCCGGCCCTCGCCGACCTGCTGGCGGACTACTACGGGGACGGTCGCTCCCGGATCGCGAGTGCCGGCGTGCTGGATCGGCTGGACGCCCGTGGGCTCGCCGTGTGGTACGGCGACGACGGCTCCTTCGGGGGATCCTACACGCGGTGGGGCAAGGGCAAGGCCGTGCTCTACAACACAGCCCTCTCGGGTGACTCCCGCCAGCGGGTGATGGTGACACTCGAGCGGCTCGGGATCGGCAGACCCCGCGACGACGGCCGGGGCTTCTGGTTCGACGCCGAGCGGACGGCGCGGCTCCACGAGCTGATCGCACGCTACCTTCACCCCTCCGTGGACTACAAGATCCACCCGACCCTGCGCGGGCGCTTTGCCTGGCACCCGCAGGGGAGCGAGGCCTGCGGCCTGGCGATCCGGCTCGAGGACCGGGCGCGGCTCCGCGCGGTGCCGGCCCGGATCATCAAGCGCTACGTGAAGCCGCCGAGCCGGGCGACGCACCGTTTCGATCTGGAGATCGAGGGCCATCACACCTATCTCGCGGATGGGGTCGTCGTCCACAACTCGCCCGAGACCACGACGGGCGGGCGCGCGCTGAAGTTCTACTCCTCCATCCGGCTGGACATCCGCCGGCAGGACACGATCAAGAACGGCACCGAGTCGGTGGGCGTGCGCACCAAGGTCAAGGTGGTCAAGAACAAGCTGGCGCCGCCGTTCCGCGAGGCCGAGTTCGACGTCATCTACGGCGAGGGCATCTCGAAGGAGGGCAGCGTGCTGGACGCCGCCGTCGAGCAGAACGTCGTGGAGAAGTCGGGGACCTGGTACACGTACAAGAGCGAGCGGATCGGGCAGGGCCGCGAGAACGCCAAGCGCTACCTCAAGGAGAATGCCAAGACGCTCCTGGACCTGGAGGCCAAGGTGCGTGCCGCGCTGGGGCTCAGGCCCGTCGGCGGGACGCCGGCGGCCGCCGCCGACAAGCCCGAGAAGCCCGCCAGGTAGCACGACGGCGACATGCGGTTCAGGCCGAGGAGAACGGCTCGGATGCGAGGCGGCGAGGAAGCGACGACCGAGGCGTACGTGGGTGTACGTCGCAGGGAGGAGCGACCGAGCCAACGAAGCAGCCGGGCCGTTGTCGTCGGCCTGATAGGAGGCAGGTATGGATCTGGATGAGCTGCTGATCCTCGCTGTGAAGCGTCAGGCCTCCGATCTCCACCTCAAGGCCAACACGCACCCCGTCCTCCGCATCCACGGCCACCTCGAGGTCCAGGACGACGTGCCGCCGGTCGCGCGGGAGTTCATGCGGCGCACGGCCATGCGGCTCCTCGGCGAGGACCGTTACAACGACCTCATGGGCGGGCACGAGAAGGACCTCGGGTACGCGCTCGAGGGGGCCGGCCGCTTCCGCGTCAACCTCTTCCTCTCCCAGGGCGAGGTGCGCGCGGTCCTCCGCCACATTCCCGGGCGCATCCCGGCCTTCGAGGAATTGCACCTGCCCAAGGCCCTCGAGCGGCTGGCCATGGAGCGCCGCGGGATGGTGCTGGTCACCGGCATCACCGGCTCCGGCAAGTCCACCACGCTGGCCGCCATGATCGACTTCATGAACCGGAGCCGGAACGACCACATCGTCACCATCGAGGACCCCATCGAGTTTGTCCACGACGACCGCAAGTGCGTCATCAGCCAGCGCGAGATCGGCCAGGACTCGATCACCTTCGCCCAGGCGCTCCGGGCCGCCCTTCGCCAGGACCCGGACATCGTCCTCGTGGGCGAGATGCGGGACGCCGAGACCATGGAGGTGGCGCTGCACGCCGCCGAGACCGGGCACCTCGTGCTCTCGACGCTGCACACGCTGAACGCCACGGAGACGGTGAACCGCATCATCTCCACCTTCCCGCCCCACCAGGAGGACCAGATCCGCGGCCAGCTCTCGGCGGTGATGCAGGGCATCGTCTCCCAGCGCCTCGTGGTGCGCGCCGACGGCAAGGGGCGCGTGCCGGCCGTCGAGGTGATGATCGGCACGGGCCTGATCCGGGAGTGCATCCGCGAGGCGGCCAAGACACCGCAGCTCCCGGCCGTCATCGCCGCGGGCCAGTCGCAGTACGGGATGCAGACCTTCGACCAGTCGCTCCTCGGGCTCTACCGCGAGGAGATGATCACCTACGAGACGGCGCGGGATGCCGCCACCAACCCCGACGACTTCGACCTGAAGGTGAAGGGCATCTTCTCCACCGGCGAGATGACCTGGGAGACGAGCATCCAGCCGCAGCCGGCCCCGGGCGCGCCGCCGCCCGGACGCTCGCCCGGCGGGGCGCCGGGGGGCCCGTTCTTCAAGAAGGGGTAGGGGTGCCGCGGCGGCGGCCGCGCCGGCCTCCGGACGCGCAGCCGGCACCTGCGATGGACGCGAAGGCCGCCCGGGTGGCGGCCTTCGATCTGCTCGCGCGCAAGGCCTGGAGCGCTCGCGAGCTGACGCGCCGCCTAGCGCGCCAGGGCGCCCCGGCGGAGGTCGCCCGCGCTGTCGTCGCCGAGCTCGAGTCCCGGGGCTACGTCAACGACGAGGGCTTCGCGCGCTGGTGGGCGGAGGCCCGCGCGCGCGGGCGGAGGGTCGGCAGCCTCCGGCTGGCCCGGGAGCTGCGCGCTCGGGGCATCGCCCCCGCCCTGGCGGCAGCGGCAGTGGCCTCGGCCTTCGATGAAGTGCCCGAAGCGGAGCGGGCCCTCGAGGCGGCCCGGCGGCGGCTCCCGGCGCTGTTGCGCTCCCGGCCCGATCGGGCCCGGGCGCGGCTCGGCGACTACCTGCTCCGGCGCGGCTATCCGGCGCGCGTCGCGCTCGCGGCCGTGACGCGGCTGCTCGGGCGGCCCGAGGCGGTAGAGGAGCCCGGGGACGAGCCCCGCGCGTGAGCGTGCGTATAATCGGGGAGAACGAGGAATCGTGACCCAGCGGGAGCCCAGATGACGACCGGCAACGAGCTGCGCCAGCGCTTCCTCGACTACTTCGGGCGCAACGGCCACACCGTGGTGCGCTCCTCGCCGCTGGTGCCTGCCCAGGACCCGACCCTGCTCTTCACCAATGCCGGCATGGTGCAGTTCAAGTCCGTCTTTCTGGGCGAGGAGAAGCGGCCGTACGCGCGCGCGGCCTCGGCGCAGAAGTGCGTGCGCGCGGGCGGCAAGCACAACGACCTGGAGAACGTGGGCCGGACCGCCCGGCACCACACCTTCTTCGAGATGCTGGGCAACTTCTCCTTCGGCGACTACTTCAAGCGCGAGGCGGTGGGGTATGCCTGGGAGTTCCTCACCAAGGACCTGGGACTGCCCAAGGACCGGCTCAAGGCCACCGTCTACACCGACGACGACGAGGCCTTCGGGCTCTGGCAGGGCGTGGCGGGGCTCGCCGAGGACCGCATCCTGCGCCTCGGCGAGGCGGACAACTTCTGGGCCATGGGCGACACCGGGCCCTGCGGGCCCTGCTCGGAGATCCACTTCCACCAGGGCGAGCACCTGCCCTGCGCGGAGGAGGCCGCGGGGCGCCGCTGCCTCGGACCGGCCTGCGAGTGTGACCGCTGGCTCGAGGTGTGGAACCTGGTCTTCATGCAGTTCAATCGCGACGCCGGCGGCCGCATGACGCCCCTGCCGCGCCCCTCCATCGACACGGGCATGGGGCTCGAGCGGATCGCGGCCGTGCTCCAGGGGAAGGACTCCAACTTCCAGACCGACCTGATCCGCCCCCTCATCGCCCACGTGGAGAGGCTGGCGCGGAAGCGGTACGGCGAGCCGGGGCCAGCCGGCGCCGAGCAGGACGTCTCCATGCGGGTGATCGCCGACCACGCGCGCGCGGCGGGCTTCCTCATCACGGATGGCGTCACGCCCTCCAACGAGTGGCGCGGCTATGTCCTCCGCCGCATCATGCGCCGGGCCATGCGGCATGGCCGCATGCTGGGGCTCCACGAGCCGTTCCTCTGGCAGGTCACGGCCACCGTGGTGGAGACCCTGGGCGCGGCCTACCCCGAGATCCGGGAGCAGCATCCGCGCGTGGCCGAGACGGTGAGGCTCGAGGAGGAGCGCTTCGCCGAGACCCTCGACCTCGGCACGGCGAAGATCCGCGAGTACCTGGCGACCCGCAGGGATCAGGCCCGCAAGGTCGTGGACGGCAAGTTCCTCTTCACCCTCTACGACACGCATGGCTTCCCCACCGACCTCGCCCAGGAGATGTTCCAGGACGCTGGCTGGTCCGTGCCCCCGGAGAGCCTCGAAGCCTTCGAGCGCGAGATGGAGGCCCAGCGCCAGCGGGCCAGAGGCGTGCGGGCCTTCGCCGCGGACGAGGCAGCGCCCTCGGACGCCGTGTTCGCCGAGTTGAGCGCGGAGCTGCCCACGCCCGTCTTCCTCGGCTACACGCAGCTGGCCACGCCCGCGCGCATCCTCGCCATGGTGGCCGGGGGCCGCCGGCGGCCTGAGGCTGCGAGCGGCGAGACGGTGGAGGTCGTCCTCGACCGCACGCCGGCCTACGCCGAGTCGGGCGGCCAGGTCGGCGATACGGGCATGCTCGTGGGCCGGGACGGCCAGGGCGAGATCCTCGACACCTATTACCGCGGCGCCCAGCTCATCGTCCACCGCGTCCGGGTGACGCGGGGGGCGCTGCGCGAGAGCGAGGAGGTGGCGGTGAGCGTGGAGCCGCGCCGGCGCCAGGGGCTCCGGCTCCACCACACGGGGACGCATCTCCTCCACGCGGCGCTGCGCCGGATCCTCGGCACCCACGTGACCCAGGCGGGCTCGCTGGTGGCGCCCGACCACCTGCGCTTCGACTTCTCGCACGGGGGCGCGCTCAGGGAGCGGGAGGTCGAGGCGGTGGAGTCGCTCGTCAACGAGCAGGTGCAGGCCAACATCGCCCTCAGGCCCGAGGAGATGGATCTCCAGGCCGCCCTCCGGAGCGGGGCCATGGCGCTGTTCGGCGAGAAGTACGGCGACCGGGTCCGGGTGGTCAGGATCGGCGACTTCTCGACGGAGCTCTGCGGCGGGACGCATCTGGACGCCACGGGGCAGATCGGTCTGTTCAAGGTGACCTCGGAAGGCGCGGTGGCCTCCGGCGTGCGCCGCATCGAGGCCGTGACCGGGGAGGCCGCCCTCCGCCACGTGGGGCAGGAAGAGCAGGCCCTCCGTGAGGCGGCCGGGCTCTTGCGGATCCCGCCACTCGAGCTGCCGCGCCGGCTCCAGAAGCTCCTGGACGAGCAGAGGCAGCTCGAGAAGCAGCTCCAGCAGCTCGAGGGGCGCCTGGCCCGGAGCCGCGCGCTGGAGCTGGTCGCTGCCGCGAAGGAGGTGGCGGGCGTGCCTGTCCTCGCCGCGCGCCTGGACGGCCTCGACCCCGAGGGGCTCCGCTCGGTGGTGGATCTCCTCCGAGCGAGGCTCGGCTCCGGTGTCATCTGCCTCGGCGCCGTCACCGAGGGCAAGGTCAATCTGGTGGCCTCAGTCTCGAAGGACCTCACGGGGCGCTTCCAGGCGGGCACGCTGATCCAGGAGGTATCGAAGCAGGTCGGGGGCGGCGGCGGTGGGCGTCCTGACCTCGCCCAGGCGGGCGGCAAGGACCCCTCCAGGCTCGACGCCGCCCTGGCGCAGGTGCCGGGCTGGGTGGAACGCGTGGCAGGCCGCTGAAAACCGGGTCTCTTCTCATGACCGGGGAGATGCCGGCGGTTCCCGGGCTTCGCGTCCCGCACGACCTCTACTGGGTGCTGGAGGCGCCCTCGCCGCTGGCGGGGATGGCGTACCCCCGAGGGCGCCCCTGGCCCGCCCTCCACACCGCGGGCTTCCGCCAGGTCGTCTGCCTCGCCGCGAGCAAGCCCGACTACGAGCCGGCACCGCTGTCGCTGTCCCACGCGACGGCCCTCGAGGATCTCCACGGCGATCGGTGGCCGCGGGATCCCGCCCGCGAGGAGCGCCTGGTGAGAGAGGCCGTCGCCGCGGCCGATGCGGGTCTGGCCGCCGGCCAAGGGGTCGTCGTCCACTGCGTGGGCGGGACGGGGCGGACCGGCGCGGTGCTCGGCTGTCTCCTGAGACTTCGAGGCTTCGCCAGCGCGGAGGTGATCGCTTACCTCGACGCCCTCCACCGCGCGCGCGGGCAGCCCGGCTGGCCCGAGTCGCCGTGGCAGGCCCAGCTCGTCGCCCGCTTCACCGATCAGTAGCCGCGGGTCCAGCCGGGGGCCCGCGAGGAACGCGCTACACGATCTCGAGGACGAGGCCCGTGAGGTAACGGCTCTCGGGCACAGTCAGGAGCACGGGGTGATCGCGGCTCTGGCCCAGCCTGCCCAGCACGCGCACCGCGATCCCCGCATCCCCAGCGGCCTCGCGGCAGATGTCCTCGAAGAGCGCGGGGGGCACGTGGTGCGAGCACGAGAAGGTGGCGAGCACCCCGCCGGGCTCGAGGAGCCGGAGCCCCCGCAGGTTGATCTCCTTGTAACCGCGGGCCGCGGCCTCCACGGCCTCCTTCCTGCGCGTGAAGGGCGGCGGGTCCAGCACCACGAGGCCGAAGCGCTGCCGCCGCGACTCGAGCGCCCTGAGCTCGTCGAAGGCATTGCCCTGGCGAAGCTCGGCCCGCGCTTCGAGCCCATTGAGCGCGAGGTTCCTCCGCGCCCCGGCCAGCGCCTCGGCGGAGGAGTCCAGCAGGAGCGCCTCGCCGGCGCCGGCCTTGAGGGCCTGGCAGGCGAAAGCGCCCATGTAACAGAAGGCGTCGAGCACCCGGCGGCCTGGCGCCAGCGCGGCCACGATCCGGCGATTGTCTCGCTGGTCCAGGTAGAGGCCGGTTTTCTGGCCCGCGCCGAGGCTCACCGTGAAGCGGCACTCTCCCTCGACCACCATGACCTCCATGCCTCCCTCGCGCCGTGGCTCGAAGCCCTCGATGCGCGCCGCCGTCGGATCGTCGACGCGGCAGATCGGGCCCCGGGGGAAGAGGCGCCCGAGCGCCTCGGTGATCCAGGGCAGGGCCCGCTCCATGCCGAGGGTGAGCGGCTGGATGACGCTCGCCGGGCCGTAGCGGTCCACGACGAGGCCCGGAAGGCCGTCGGCCTCGCTCCAGCAGAGCCGGTAGGCCTCCGCGATGAGGCTCGCGGCCTGGCGGTACCCCAGCGCGGCCCGGAGCCGGCGGAGGAAGAAGGCGCCGTCCACGGGCTCGTCCCGGCGAGTGAGGAGGCGACAGGCGATGGCCGGGCGGGGGTTGTAGAAGCCCCGGCCCAGGAAGTGGCCATGGGCGTCCACCACGCTGACGGCCTCGCCGGCGGACCAGTCGCCTTTGAGATCGGCGATCTCCGTGCGGTACACCCACGGGTGGCCGGATCGCAGCCGCCGGTCGCTGCCAGGCTTCAGGACCAGCGTCGCCACTCAGTGTGACCTCCGTCCCTCCGCCCCCCACCCTAGCAGGATGCGGAAAGAGTCCGCGGGCTACAGCCGGCGCAGGACGACGACCATCAGCAGCGGGTGGCGGGCCCGGTCCAGCGTGAGGCGGGGCTTGAAGCCGTAGAACCACTCCGCCAGCTCGAAGCCGCCCGCCAGCGCCACGAGGCTTCGCAGCTCCTGCGGGAAGACCATCCGGGAGGCGTGGCGCTGGCGATAGACGTGGCGGCGGCCGTTCTCGTGCGCCTCCAGCTCCATGTCCTCGTAGAAGACCTGGGTGACCGGGTTCAGGTCCTTGAGCGCCTCGAAGGTGGCCCGCACGGTGGCCCCGCCGCGCCGCCGCGTCCACGCCCAGCGGCGGGCCGGGTCGGTCCACGAGGAGCACATGTAGCGGTCGAAGACGTAGAGTCCGCCCTTCCTCACCGCCCCGGCGACAGAGCGCAGGTGGGCCAGGATGGCCTCGTTGGTGAGGAGGTGGCCCTGCGAGTCCTGCATGCAGATGGCGGCGTCCACCGGCCGGGGGAGGCGGAAGCGCGTCATGTCGCCCACGTGGAGGCTCACGCTGAGCCCCTTCTTCCCGGCCCGCTCCCGGAGGAAGTCGATGTTCTGGGGGGAGAGGTCGAGCCCGCTCATCCGGTACCCGCGCGCGGCCAGCCGGATGAGATGGGGCCCGGTGCCGCAGGCGATGTCGAGCACGGTCCGGATCGGCCGACGGGCGTAGCGGCGGAAGCAGTGGGCGAGGAACTCCACCTCCTGCTTCCGGTTCATGTCGAAGGCGATCTCGTAGTAGCGCGGGGCCGAGTATTGCTCTTTCACTTCCCCGTCACCCTGCCCACCATGCCTGGCGGCATGTTGGCCGTGGGCGAGACGGTCGGCGCCACCCGTTTTCACTTGCCCCACCACGCGAGGATGGCCTCGCGGAGGATCCAGGAGGCGGTGATGGCGGTGCGGCCGGAGGGGTCCCAGGCCTGGGCCACCTCCACCAGATCGGTGCCAACGATCTGGCAGCCCTCAAGGAGCCGGACGATCTCCACCAGCTCGGAGGCGCGCAGCCCGCCGGGCTCGGGCGAGCCCGTGCCCGGGGCCTCCGAGGGGTCGAGCACGTCCACGTCGATGGTCACGTAGAGCGGGTGGGGCCGGAGCTCCGGCAGCAGGCGCCGCACGGCCTCCACTGGAGCTGCGGCATGCGCCGGGTAGAGGTGCGGGGCCCCGCGGCGGTACTCCGAGCGGTCGCCCGTGCGCATGCCCACCTGATAGACCCGCTCGGGGGGCACCACCTCCATCACCCGGGCCATCGCCGAGGCGTAGCTGTAGCGCTCGCCGAGGAACTCCTCGCGCAGGTCCGGGTGGGCGTCGAGCTGGAGGACGCGCAAGTCCGGGATGGCCGGCGCCAGCACCTCGATGACGGGCAGCGTGGCGGTGTGGTCTCCGCCGAGCATGATGGGCGAGAGGCCCGGCCGCCAGAAGCGCCGGATCTCCTCCCGCGCGCGGGCGAGCCGCTCCCGCGGCGTGCCCTCGCCGAGCTCGCAGTCGCCGAGGTCGCAGATCGCGAGATCCTCGAGGTCACGGTCCAGGGCGGGGGAGTAGGTCTCGATGGAGTCGGAGAGCGCCCGGAGGTCCTGCGGACCGCGGTGGGCGCCCGGGCGCAGGTTCACGGTGCCCTCGAAGGGGATGCCGAAGAGGACGGCCCGGGCCTCCGGGAGGGAAGCCCGGCAGGCGATGAAGCGGGGGTTCGCCGGGATCAACTACAGCAGATCGTCGTCGGACAGGAGCGTCACCGCCGCCAGGGCGCAGCCGGTGCGCTCGACGCGGTGCTCCACGGCGGCGACCTTCATCTGGGCGATCCGCCATCCGCGGGCCCGGAAGGCCTCCTGGAGCATCTGCACGATCATCAGCTCGGCTTCCTCCCGGGTGGCCTTGTCGTGGAACTCCATGATGACCCCGTTCTTGGCGGGATCGTCGGGGAGCGCCCAGCCGACGGCCGCCGCCACCACCTCGCCCGGCACCTCGCTGGTCACGGCGGCGTAGGCGGTGGGAACGATGGCGCCCGGCTTGATCCGGGGCAAGGAGACGACCTCGGCGGCGGGCGGGAAGATGCTCGAGACCTTCACCAGGTTGACGTTGCCGATGCCCGCCGCCAGGAGGGCGTTGTCGAAGGCGTTGAGGGGAGTCGAGCCTTCCGCGGTGCCAGCCGTCGCGGCCACCTTCGTCACCGGCTTCCAGCCCATTGGCTCCTCCTCTCGCCCCGCGCGAGATCGCGCTGCCGGGGGCCCTCACCCGAGGTGAATTTTGATTGCTCATGTTAGCGGCTCGACTCGGGAACGCAAGCAAAAACTTGCTCCGAGCGGCGCCCGGCCGCCGCGCGGCGAGCTCGCGCGCCCGCGGCCGGAGAGCCCGCCGAGGGGCGCGAAAGCCCATTTTTTTCTTGCAATGCCTTTTCGCTGGTCCTACATTGGGCAAAATTCTGCCCGAAGTTTTTCCGGGCGGAGAACACAGGAAGGGAGGAGAGAACGCGTGCAAGCCTTGGGGCGACACCTGCTGCTCGAGCTGTTCGACTGCGACGCAGAGGCCATCAACAGCCTTGAGGTCGTGAAGACGGCGATGGTGGAGGCCGCCCGGCGGGCCCAGGCCACCATCGTGGATGTCGTCTTTCACGAGTTCAACCCGTTCGGCATCAGCGGAGTCGTCGTCATCGCCGAGTCGCATCTGGCGATCCACACGTGGCCGGAGTACCGCTACGCGGCGGTGGACGTGTTCTCCTGCGGCGACGTGCTGCAGCCTCAGGTGGCGGCCGACTACCTCGTGGAGCAGTTCGGGGCCGCGCGGGCGTCGGGCGTGGAGCTCCAGAGGGGGATCTTCCTGAACGCCGGCATGCCGATGCCGCACAAGCCCGTCGCCGTCGCCTGATGGCGGGTCCCCCGCAGTACAAGTGGTTCTTCGAGACCACCACGCCCGTCGAAGGCCACATGCACGCCATCTCCCGCACCATCGCCACCCGCCAGACCCGGTTCCAGTTCATGGAGATCATGGAGACCCACTCCTACGGCAAGGTCCTGATCCTGGACGGGCGGATCCAGTCGAGCCAGGCCGACGAGTTCATCTACCACGAGGTCCTGGTCCAGCCCGGGCTCCTGGCCCATCCCCACCCTCGCCGGGCCATGGTCATCGGCGGCGGGGAGGGGGCGACGGTCAGGGAGATCCTGCGCCACCGCTCCATCACCGGCTGCCTCATGGTGGACATCGACGGCGAGGTGGTCGCCGAGTGCAGGAAGCACCTGCCCGAGATGCACCGGGGGGCCTTCGATGACCCGCGCACCCGCCTGCTCCACGAGGACGCCCGCGCCTATCTCGAGAAGACCTCCGACCGCTTCGACCTGATCGTGATCGATCTGGTGGAGCCGCTGGAGGAGGGGCCGGCCTGCCTGCTCTTCACCAAGGAGTTCTACAGCCTCGTGCGGGACCGGCTCACCGCCGACGGCGTGATGACCATGCAGGCCGGGATGACCAAGGTCAACGAGCTGTTCTTCTTCGGCGCCGTGAACCGCACGCTCCGGGAGGTCTTCCCGGTGGTGGCTCCCTATCAGGGGTTCATCTCCTGCTTCGGGACGCCGTGGGGTTTCATCCTGGCCTCCAAGGGCGCCGACCCCCGCCGCCAGACGGCGGAGGAGATCGACCGTCTCCTCGCAGCCCGGCTGGACCCGGCCGACCTCGGGTACTGGAACGGAGCCGCCCACCTGCACTCCTTCAACCTCCCCAAGTTCATCACACGCGCAATCGAGACCAACGACCGCATCATCACCGACGCCGATCCGCTGATCGTCAGCTAGTGCCGGCCCAACTAACTTCGCCATACTTCGTTCTCGGTCGGCGCCGGTCCTCGACGTACACCCACGTACGCCTCCGGCCGGCGCCTCCCTCGGGCCTCGTCTGGCTCGTCATTTGGGCCGGCACCCTGCGGGCTCCCGCGGGGTGTAGGTGAAACTCGTTGGAAGCGCAGTAGCCCACCGCCCCTGAGCCGCGCCCCCTCGCTGATCCTCGCCTCGTCCTCGCCCCGTCGTCAGGAGCTGCTCGCCCGGCTGGGGATCGCCTTCACCGTCCACCCCAGCCATCTCCCCGAGGAGCCGCCGCCGGACGCCGCTCCCGCTGATGCCGTCGTGGCTCTGGCTCTGGCCAAGGCGCGCGCCGTCGCCCGGGAGCTGGCCGCTCCAGCCGGGGTGGTGCTGGCAGCAGACACCGAGGTGGTGATCGAGGGCGCACTCCTCGGGAAGCCCGTGGATGCGGCCGACGCGGCCCGCATCCTGCGGCGACTGCGCGGGCGCGTCCACGAGGTCATTACGGGGCTCGCCCTCGTGGAGGCGCCCCCCGGCGGGCGGGAGCAGACGGCGGCAGTGACCACGCGGGTCCGGATGGCCGACTACGCCGACGCGGAGATCGAGGCCTACGTGGCGACAGGCGAGCCCTTCGACAAGGCCGGGGCCTACGCCGTGCAGGGGCTGGGCGGCCGGCTCGTGGCCGAGGTGGACGGCTGCTTCACCAATGTCGTCGGGCTGCCCGTCGAGACGACACGCCGGCTGCTCCAGACCTGGGGGATGCTCCGGTGAGCGGGGGCTATCGCGGTCGGGAGGCGAGCGCCTCCTCGAGCGCCTCCATCCTGAGCAGCCCCGACAGCGAGCGGGGCAGCCGAACCACCGAGGGGAGGCCAGCCCGCTCGCGCGCCATCCCCACCGCCCGCTCCAGGGCGTCGACCGTGACGCGCCCATCGGGGAGCGCGGCCCCTCGAGCCGCGGCGAGCCGCGGGGCGAAGTCCTCGCTGACCCCGACCACGGCGCCTGGCAGGCGCGCTCGCAGCTCTTCGGGCGGCGCCGACCTGAGCCGCGCCATGGCTCTCAGCAGGGCGCGGACCAGCGGCGCCAGCTCACGGGCGCCGAGGCGGCTGTCTGCCCGCAGGAAGAGCGCAGCGTGAACGGTGGGCCCTCCGAGCCAGCGTGCCGCCTCGTCCGCGCTCCGGAAGTCCGCCAGCAGAAGGGCCTGCTGATCCTCGAGGAGCCGGCTGGCCCAGGGCTCGCCGATCATCGCGGCGGCCACCGTGCCGGCCCCCAGCGCGCCGGCGAGGCCCCGGTCGCCGTGGCTCGTCATGACGACTCGCTGGGGCGGGACGCCGGCCCGCGCGAGCAGGAAATGGAGCAGGGCGGACTCGGGCGTTCCCGGCGACGGGATGCCCACCGTCTTGCCCGCCAGATCGTCGAGGCCCCGGATGAAGCCGGCCTGGCCGGGAGCGATGAGGAGGGCCGCCGGCGCGGCCGCGGTGAGGCCGAAGATGAGCCGTGGCGGCTCCCCGCGGAGGTGGCCGAGCCGGAGCGCGGCCTCCACGGAGGTGGCGGCCAGATCGGCCCGCCCCTGGGCCAGCGCCTCGGCGGCGGCGGGCTCGGCACGGACGCTGTGCAGCGTGACCCGGAGCCCCTCGTCGGCGAAGTAGCCCTCGGCCTCCGCCACGCGGAGAGCCAGGTACTCCGGGGAGGTCGCGGGGCCCGCGACGGCGATGGTGAGCGTGGTCTGCAGCAGGAGCATGAGCCCGATCACGCGATCTCCTCCGTCACTGCCGGGAGCCGTACCCGGGACGGGAGGCCTCCATGGGCGTGCTGAAGACGCCGCGGGATCCGGTCAAGCGCCGCCTCCTCCGCCTGCACGTGGCGCTCCTCGCGCGATTCGGGCCGCAGGGGTGGTGGCCGGCCCGGAGCCCCTTCGAGGTCGCCGTGGGCGCCATCTTGACCCAGCATACCGCCTGGACCGGAGTGGAGCGCGCCGTCGCCAACCTGCGGTCGGCTCGCGCGCTCACTGCCGCCGGGCTGGCCGCGCTGTCCGCGCCGCGGCTTCAACGACTGGTCCGCCCCGCCGGGACCTACCGCCTGAAGGCGCGCCGGCTGCGCCACTTCGCGGCCTGGCTGCTGGCCAGCCACGGCGGGCGCATGGCGGCCCTCGAGGGGGCACCGCTGGCCGGGCTCAGGCGGGAGCTGCTCGCTCTGCCAGGGATCGGCCCCGAGACGGCGGATTCCATCCTCCTCTACGGCGCCGGCCGGCCTGTCTTCGTGGCCGACGCCTATAGCCGGCGCGTGCTCGCTCGCCATCGCCTCGTTCCGCCGGAGGCAGGCTACGAGGATCTCCGCCGCTTCCTGGAAGCTCATCTGCCTGGAGATCCCCGGCTCTTCAACGAGCTGCACGCTCTCCTCGTGGCCGTGGGCAAGTCACACTGTCGCGCCCGCCCGCGCTGCGACGGATGCCCGCTGCGCGGAGACCTCAGGGGGCGACCGCCTCGAGGATGAGCCGCACGAGGCGGTCCGCGGCATCAGGCACCGCGAGGCGCCGGGCCCGCTCGCCCATGGCGCGGAGCTCGGCAGCATTCGACAGCAGCGCCGCGATCGCCTCCAGCAGCCGCTCCGGGTTCAGCGAGACCTGGGGGAGCAGGACGGCTGCGCCCGCGGCCTCGGTCAGGCGGGCATTGGCCGTTTGCTCGTCGCCGCGCGTGCCCGGCAGCGGGATGTAGAGGGCCGGCCGCCCGAGGTGGCAGCACTCGTTGACCGTGCCGGCGCCGCTCCGCCCCACCACGAGATCCGCCGCCGCGTAGATATGCCTGAGCTCGGCGCCGACATGGGGCCTGAGGGCGTAGCGGCGACCGAGCCCCTTGGGCAATCGGCCGGCCTGCGTCTCGAGCCAGTCCAGATCGCCCGTCTCCGGGTTGTCACCGGCCTGGTGGATGATCTGGCAGGCCTCGAGCAGCGGACCCAGGGTGGCCCCGACAACGCGGTTGATCCTGTGGGAGCCCTGCGATCCGCCGGTCACGTACACGACCGGCCTGGCCGTGGTCAGGCCGAAGAGCCGGCAGCCTTCCTCCCGGGAGCCCCCGAGGAGCTCAGGCCGGATCGGGTTGCCGGTCAGCACGATCCGCTCCCGGGGGAATTCCTCGCCAGCCAGCGGGAAGGTGAGCGCGATGCGCCGGGCGAAGCGGCCCGCGATCCGGTTGGCAAGCCCTGGCACAGCCGTCTGCTCATGGACGATCACGGGGATATGGAGCGAGCGCGCCGCCAGGGCCGGCGGCAGCGCCACGAACCCGCCTGTGGCGAAGAGCAGGTTCGGGGCGAGCCGCCGGAGCAGCCGCCGCGACTGCAGGAAGCCCGTCGGCACGCGCAGGCCCAGGTCCGAGACATTGCGCCAGTCCCAGTAGCGGCGCAGCTTCCCGGTGGCGATGGCGTGATACGGCAGCCCGGCCTCGGGCACGCGCCGGGCCTCGATGCCGCGCCGGCTGCCGATCCACTGCACGTCGCTGATGCCGTGGCGCTCGAGCGCGGCGGCCACGGCGAGCCCCGCGCTGGTATGCCCCCCCGTGCCCCCCCCCGCGATGACCACCCGCAGCGGGGTCAGGTCTTGCATTCCAACATTGACAGGGGGCAGCGCACTCGGCATCGTCCCGCGCGCGGGGCGCAGCTGCGGCGGAGCCGGGGGGACGTGTTGTTTTTCAAGACCTGACCCCGAGGGCGAGGTCGATGAGCCGCGAGATGAGGGCAGGGTAGGAGAGGCCCGAGGCCTCCCAGAGGCGCGGGTAGGCGGAGGTGGCGGTGAAGCCGGGGATGGTGTTGATCTCGTTCACCAGCACCCGGTCGTCGTCCTCGATGAAGAAGTCCACGCGCGCCATGCCGGCGCAGTCGATGGCCTGGAAGGCGCGCACGGCGAGGTCGCGGACGCGCGCCGTGGTCTCGGCCGACAGCGGGGCCGGGATCTGGAAGGTCGTCTGCCCGGCGCCGTACTTGGTCTCGTAGTCGTACCATTCCCCGGCGTAGCAGACCTGGCCCGGGAGCGAGGCCTCGGGTCTGTCGTTTCCGAGCACGGCGACCTCCACCTCGCGCCCGGAGACCGCGCGCTCCACGAGGATGCGGCGGTCGTGGCGGGCCGCCTCGGCCAGCGCCGCAGGGAGCGCCTCGGGCGCCTTTACCTTGCTGATGCCGACGCTCGAGCCCAGGTTGGCGGGCTTCACGAAGCAGGGGAAGCCGATCTGCTGCGCCAGGGCGCTCTCCACGCCGTCGGGATCGGACGCCCACTGGTGACGTCGCACCACCGCGTACTCGACGACGGGCAGCCCATGCGCCCGGAACATGTCCTTCATGGCGGCCTTGTCCATGCCCAGAGCCGAGGCCAGCACGCCTGCGCCCACATAGGGCAGCCCCGCCAGTTCCAGGAGCCCCTGGATGGTGCCGTCCTCGCCGCGGGGCCCGTGGAGCATGATCCAGACCACGTCGAGCTGGGCCGCAAGCCCGGCCGGCAGCCCCTCGCTGCTCTCGGCCCGAGCCAGCGACCGCGGCTGCGTCGCCCCCGTGGCTCGCTCGGCCAGCGCCCGCTTGACGCCGGCTTCCTGTCCGCCCGCGGTGAGCGCCTGCCGCGCGGCCTCCTCGGAGAGCGCCCGGAGCGGGTCGCCGCCCACCAGCCAACGCCCCTCGAGCGTGATGCCGATGGGGACGGGCTCGAAGCGGGAACGGTCCACGGCCGCCATCACCGAGGCGGCGCCCGCGAGGGAGACCTCGTGCTCGCCGGACTTGCCGCCGAAGATGATGCCGACCCGGAGCCTCCTGCCGCGGTCGCCCTCGCCCATGGCTCCCTTGTATCAGATCCGCGGGGGAGTGCGGGAGAGATCCCTGAAGCCCACGACGATGGGGCCCACGAGGGCGCCTGCGCCCAGGAGGCCGAAGCCCCAGATCCACGCGCCGTCGGGCGAGGCGCCGAGCCGCGGCGCCCAGTCCAGCGCCACCCCGAAGGCCACGGGCCCCAGCGCCCCGAGGCTGAAGCCCACCGTGGACTGAAGCGCCATCGTGCGCCCGAGGAAGACAGGCTCGGCGTGGTCGGCCACTCCCGTTGAGATGATGGCGGACTCGGCGGTGACGAGGATGCCGTAGAGCAACCCCAGGGCCACGAGCGCTGCCCAGGACCAGGACAGCGCCCAGCCCATGGAGAGCGAGCAGGCCGCCGAGAGCAGCATGAAGGCGCTGATGGGCTTGGCGCGCCCCAGGCGATCCGACAGGAGCCCGGAGAAGGGATGGGGGAGCGCCCCCACGGCCAGCACCGCCGAGCCCGCCAGCGCGGCGGCGCGCGTGGCCTCCGCGAGATCAGTGCCCTTGGCGACGAGGCTGGCGGTGAAGAAGGGCACGATCCAGCCGCGCATGCCCATGAGCTCCCAGGTGTGGCCGCCATAGGCCGCGATGAGCCGGAGCGCCGAGCGGTTCCTCAGCACACGCGCCAGTCCGGCTCGCGGCTGGCCCCCGGCTGAGGCGGGCTTCGGCACCACGGCCATGCCACGGGGGAGGACGAACCAGGCGATGATCCCCGCGGCGAGCGGCCCCAGGGCCGTCACGGCGAAGGCCCAGCGCCATCCCCAGTGGGCATGGGCCCAGGCCGTGACGAGGAGCGAGACGGATGTGCCGATGGTGAAGGCGCCGATGTAGCACCCCATGGCGAAGCCCCGGCGGCGCGAGGCGAAGCGCTCGGCCACCAGCCGCATGCCCGGCATGTAGGTGCCGGCCAGCCCGAGCCCCACCAGCCCGCGCAGCACCAGGGCCGAGACGAAACCTTCCGCCCAGAAGGCGAAGGCGAGGCTCGTGAGGCCGGCCCACAGCGCGCTCAGGAGATAGATCCGCCGGGGCGGCATGTAGTCGGTGAGCGTGGCCAGGATCGCCACGGCCGCGATGTACCCGACCTGGTAGAAGCCCGTGATGGCCCCGGCCTGGGTGTCGGAGAGACGCCACTCGAGCTTGAGCAGCGGCAGGAGCGCGGCGAAGTTCGAGAAGACGAGGAGCGTGCCGAGCTCCGAGGCGCAGACGGCCGCGAGCCAGGGCCCCCGGCTCACCCGCGGCCCCGCGCCCGCCGCTCCCTCCACTGGCGAAGCCGCGCCGCCAGCTCCTTCTCCAGGCCGCGCTCCGTCGGACGGTAGTAGATGCGCCCGCGGAGCGCCTCGGGCAGATGCTCCTGCGTCACCTGCGCGTCGGGGGCGTCGTGGGCGTACTGGTAGCCCTGGCCGTAGCCGAGATTCGCCATCAGCCCCGTGGGAGCGTTGCGGAGATGCAGCGGCACGGGCTCGGCGGGCTTGTCGCGGATGTCGTCCTTGACCTGGTTGTAGGCGACGTAGATGGCATTGGACTTGGGCGCCAGCGCGAGATAGCAGGCCGCCTGCGCCAGCGCCAGCTCACCCTCAGGCGTCCCGAGGAAGTGATAGGCCTCCCTGGCGTCCAGCGTGACCCGGAGCGCCTGGGGGTCGGCATTGCCCACGTCCTCCGAGGCGAAGCGCACGAGCCGGCGGGCGATGTAGAGCGGGTCCTCGCCCGAGTCCAGCATCCGCCCGAGCCAGTACAGCGCCCCGTCCGGATCCGAGTCGCGCAGCGACTTGTGCAGGGCCGAGATGAGGTTGTAGTGCTCCTCGCCCGACTTGTCGTAGAGGAGCGCCTTTCGCTGGGCGGCCTCCTGGATGGCGGCCTCGGTGATCCGCCCGCAGGATGCGGTGGCCGGGCGGGTCGATCCGAGCGTCGCCGCCAGCTCGAGGATGTTGAGCGCGTTCCTGGCGTCGCCATTGGCGAGGCGGGCGATGAGCCGGAGGGCGTCGGGGTCGGCCGCGACGCCGCTCTTGCCCAGTCCCCGCTCGGCATCCCCGAGGGCGCGCTCGAGGATGTGGATCACGTCCTCCTCGCCGAGCAGGTTGAGGACGTAGACGCGGCAGCGGGAGAGGAGCGCCGAGTTGACCTCGAAGGACGGGTTCTCCGTGGTGGCGCCCACGAGCACGAGGCTGCCCTTCTCCACGTGGGGCAGGAAGGCATCCTGCTGGGCCCGGTTGAAGCGGTGGATCTCGTCCACGAAGAGGATGGTGCGGCGCCCCGCGCGCTGGCGCTCGATCTCGGCCTCGGCGGTGACCTGGCGGATCTCCTTGACGCCGGAGAGCACGGCCGAGAAGGTGACGAAGTGGGCGCCCGCCACCTCGGCCATGAGCAGCGCCAGCGTCGTCTTGCCGGTGCCCGGCGGGCCCCAGAGGATCATGGAGTGAAGCGCCCCCTCCTCGAGGGCGCGGCGCAGGACCTTTCCCGGGCCCAGGAGATGATCCTGCCCCACCAGCTCGTCGAGCGCGCGCGGGCGCATGCGGTCGGCCAGCGGGGAAGGCGGCGGGGGCGTGCGGGGTACCGGCGGGTCGAAGAGATCCACGCCGGGATTATACCCGCCGGCGCTCATGCGAGCGCGGCGGGGAGATCCAGCAGCGAGGCGATGGAGGCGGTGATGGCGACCCCGCGGCGGGCCAGCTCGGCGTGGTCGCTCCGGTAGGCGATGAAGGGCACGCCGCCGGCCTGGGCGGCGAGCCCGTCCACCCAGGAGTCACCCACCACGACGATGCGCTCGGCCCCGGGCCAGCGCTCTCGCACCACGCGCAGCCCGTCGGGATCGGGCTTGAGGTGGCGCACGTCGTCGCGTGTGACGACCAGGTCGAGATGCCTGCCGAGACCGAAGCGGGACAGGACGAAGTCGGCCGCGACGCGATCGTTGTTGGTCCAGACGGCCGTGGCGAAGCCGCGAGCCTTCATGGCCGCCACGGCCTCGACGGCGAAGGGCTCGAGGCTCGCCTCCTGCATGGCGCGCCGCTCGTGGGCGACGGGGATCGCGAGCACGTCGGCCTCCAGCTCCGGCGCCTCGCGCCGGACCAGACTCAGGAGCTCGGGCGCCGACCAGCGCAGCTCGCGCACCGGGACGTCGAGGCCTCGGGCGCGCATCAGCGCCTCCATCTCCCGTCCCACGGCACGCAGGTCCAGCGGCGAGGAGACGAGGGTGTGGTCGAGATCGAAGACGCAGACGGCCGTCGCAGCGGGCACGCCAACAGGGTAGCAGATTTCCCGGCCGGGGCGGGGGGCCCTCCCCGCGGAACACGCTGAGTCGCCACGCGCGTCAGCTCTCGAGAGGGGCCACGAGATGGAGGTCTGCGGCTCCGGCAT
>Ga0156334_1002_pt2 | contig 18317 bp, 19 predicted proteins | sample RifCSPlowO2_12_FD_107982 | JGI IMG/M metagenome (GOLD analysis project Ga0156334, IMG submission 107982) | Candidatus Rokubacteria bacterium RIFCSPLOWO2_12_FULL_71_19
TGCCATCACGAGCGTTTCCTTGTTGGCCAGCGCGATGGCCTTGCCTGACTGGATGGCGGCCATGGTCGGCAGGAGCCCCGCCCCGCCCACGATGGCGGAGAGGACCACGTCGGCCTCCACCTGGGAGGCCAGCGTCACGAGCCCCGAGGGGCCCGAGAGGATCTCCGGGCGGGGCTGCGGCAGTGCGCGCGCCACTCGGTCCACGGCCCTGGCGTCGGTGAGCGCCAGGGCCCGCGGGCGGTGCTTCAGGCACAGGTCGGCGATCAGCTCGGGATTGGACCCGCGGGCCGCGAGCCCCTCCACGCGGAACTCCGTCGGGAACTGGTCCACGAGCTCGAGCGTGCGCCGGCCGATGGAGCCCGTCGCGCCCAGCACGATGACTCGCTTCATGCGCCCGGGAGCCTCACGTGGGCGACGTAGTAGAAGAGCACGGGGGCGTTGAAGAGCAGGCTGTCCACTCGGTCCAGCATGCCGCCATGCCCCGGGATGACATGCCCCGTGTCCTTGGTGCCGACGCTCCGCTTGAGGGCCGACTCCACGAGGTCGCCCAGCTGGCCGGCGACGCCGAGCAGCACGCCCACGGCCACGGCCTCGCGAAGCGTGAGCGCCCCGAAGAACCACGCCCTGGCCGCCGCCGCCGCCAGCACCGAGACCGCCAGCTGGGCCACGGCGCCCTCCACCGTCTTGTTGGGGCTGATCGCCGGGGCCAGCTTCCGCGTCCCCACGGCGGAGCCGACGAGGTAGGCGGCGGTCTCCCCGAGCCAGGTCACCCACACGAGCAGCAGCACCCATTCCGTGCCCGCCTCCAGATCCCGCAGCCAGAAGCCGTAGCCGAGCAACCAGTTCACGTAGCAGATACCGAACACGGTGACGGCCGCCGGCTCCCAGTCGATCCGGGCGCCGTCGCGTCCCCGGAGTGACGCGGTGAAGACGGCCAGGAGCACGGCGGTGAGCGCCAGCCGCTCGGACATGGGCAGGGCGAAGCTGGCGGTGACCAGCACGCCGCCCGCCAACCCGAGGATCCGGAAGGTGCGGACTCCCGCTCGCTCGAACATCCCGGTGAACTCCCACTGCCCCAGGGCCGAGACGAGCACGATCAGCACGCCGAAGAGCCACACGGGCCCGGCCACCACCACGGCCACGAACAGCGGGAGCAGGACGAGGGTGCTCAGGACGCGCTTGGCCAGGGCCGCCCGGCGCGTCTCGCCGGTTCCCCGCACCTCCGTCCGGAGCGGCAGGTCGTGCGCGCGACTCATCACACCCGACCGAAGCGCCGGTGGCGCCGCTGGAACTCGGCGACGGCCAGGTAGAGGTCGCGGGGGCCGAAATCGGGCCACAGCGTCGGGGTCACCCACAGCTCCGTGTAGGCGATCTGCCACAGGAGGAAGTTGGACACCCGCATCTCGCCGCTGGTGCGGATGAGGAGATCGGGGTCGGGCACCCCGTCGGTGTACAGCGCCCGCGAGAGCCGCGCCTCGTCGATCTCCTCGGGCCGGAGCGCTCCCGAGCGGACATCCTCGGCGAGCCGCCGGGCGGCATCCACCAGCTCGTCGCGCCCGCCGTAGTTCAGCGCCATCAGCAGGGTGAGCCCCGTGTTGGCAGCAGTCGCCTGCACCAGTCTGTCGATGGGCCGCCTCACCGCGGGAGGGACTCCGTTGGGACGCCCGATGACGCGGAAGCGGACGTTGCGGGCCATGAGCTCCGGGAGCTCCCGCCCGATGTTGCGCTCCAGGATGCTCATCAGGGTCGACACCTCGGCGACGGGGCGGTTCCAGTTCTCCGAGGAGAAGGCGTACAGCGTGAGGAACTGGATGCCGATCTCGCCCGCGGCGCGCACGACCTCGCGGACGACCTTGACGCCCTGGCGATGGCCCGCCACGCGGGGCAGGCCACGCCGCGTGGCCCAGCGGCCGTTGCCGTCCATGATGATCGCCACGTGGCGGGGGAGGGGGCGGGCCAGCACCTGCTCCCGGAGCTCCTTGTCGGCCAGAAGGGAGGGTTCCGCCGGGCGGGCGCCTGTGCCGGGGGTCAACGCCATGGCCCCCAAGTGTACCTGAGGGGCGGGCGCCCTTCCACGAAAATCAGGGCGAGAGCCGGAGCGGGCGCCCCGGGAGCGCGCCTAGATCGCCAGGATTTCCTGCTCCTTCTTCCTGGCCAGCTCGTCCACCTTGCCGGTGAACTTATCGGTGGTCTTCTGGATCAGGTCGTGGCCGCGCCGCTCCTCGTCCTGGGAGACCTTCTTGTCCTTGGCCAGCGCCTTGAGCTTGTCGTTGGCCTCGCGGCGCACGTTGCGGATCGCCACGCGCGCGTCCTCCGCCAGCTTGCCCACGGTCTTGGCGAGCTGCTTCCGGCGCTCCTCGGTGAGCGACGGCATGTTCAGCCGGATCACCTTGCCGTCGTTGGCCGGGGTGAGTCCGAGGTCGGACTTGAGAATGGCCCGCTCGATGGCGGTGATCTGCGAGGCGTCCCACGGCTGGATGACGAGCGTCTTGGGATCGGGGACGGACAGTGAGGCCACCTGGTTGACCGGGGTGAGCGTGCCGTAGGACTCCACCCGCAGCGCGTCCAGCAGGGCCGTGTTGGCCCGGCCGGTCCGGACTCCGGCGAACTCCCGGCCGAGGAGGTCCACCGCCGCCTGCATGCGGGCTTCCATGTCCTTGAGCAGCGCTTCGTGCATGGTCCGTCACCCCCGGGGAGACGTGAGATCGGCCGAGACGACCGAGCCCACCGGCTCGCCCATCACGATGCGGCGGATGTTCCCGCGGCGCGTGAGATCGAATACCACGATGGGAAGCTTGTTCTCCATGCACAGGGAGATGGCCGTGGTGTCCATCACCTGCAGCCCGCGGTTCAGCGCCTCGATGTAGGTCACGCGCGGGAGCCGCGCGGCGGACGGGTCCTTGGCCGGGTCGGCCGTGTAGATGCCGTCCACCTTGGTGGCCTTGAGGATCGCCTCGGCGCCGATCTCGATGGCCCGGAGCGCGCCCGCGGTGTCGGTGGTGAAGAAGGGATTGCCCGTCCCGGCCGCGAAGACCACGACCCGGCCCTTCTCCAGGTGCCGCATGGCGCGCCGGCGGATGTACGGCTCCGCCACGGCCCGCATCTCGATGGCGGAGAGGACCCGCGTGGGCACGCCCGCCTTCTCGATGGCGTCCTGGAGGGCCAGCGCGTTGATGACGGTGGCGAGCATCCCCATGTAGTCGCCGGTGGCGCGTTCGATCCCACCGGGAGAGCCGCCCACGCCGCGGAAGATGTTGCCGCCGCCGATGACCACTGCGACCTGCACCCCGAGGTCCACCACCTCGCGGATCTCCTCCGCAATCCGTCCGATGGTCTCGGGATCGATCCCGTATCCGCGCCCGCCCGCGAGCGCCTCGCCGGAGACCTTCAGGAGCACCCGGCGATAGGCGGGAGGCTGGGCTGGGGCGGCCACTACGCGCCCTCGCCCACCTGGAAACGCGCGAACCGCTTCACGACCACCCGCTCCTGCATCCGAGCGGTCGCCTGGTCCACGAGGTCCTTGACGCGGGTCTTGCCCGTGGCGTCCTTGATGAAGGGTTGATCGAGCAGGCACTGCTCGGTGTAGAACTTCTCGAGCTTGCCCTCCACGATCTTGTCGATGACCTGGGGCGGCTTCTTCTGGTCCGCCATCTGCTGGCGGTAGATCTCGCGCTCCTTCTCCACCACCTCGCCGGGCACCTGCTCGCGCGAGAGGTACGCCGGGCTCGCGGCCGCCACCTGCATGGCCACGTCCCGCACGAGCTGTTGGAACTCGTCCGTCCTGGCGACGAAGTCGGTCTCGCAGTTGATCTCGACCAGCACCCCGATCTTGCTCCCCGGGTGGATGTAGGAGGCCACGACCCCGTCGCGGGACTCGCGGTGGGCCTTCTTCGCAGCGTCGGCCAGACCCTTCTTGCGCAGGTGCTCCACGGCGCCCTGGAGATCCCCCTGCGAGGACTCCAGCGCCGCCTTGCAGTCCATCACCCCGGCCCCGGTGCGCTCCCGGAGCTCCTTGACCAGCGAAGCGTGCAATGCCATGAGGGCCGTTCTCCTTGTGCGCGTGGCAGCCGCGGCGCACGCGCTCAGGCGCCGGTCTCGGCCGGGGCGGCCATCTCCGCCTCGGTCACCACGGGCAGATCGGGGGCCGCGGGAGCCTCCTCCGCCTCCTCCTTCGCCAGGGTGCCGCGGCCCTCGTTGACGGCATCGGCCATCCGGGAGGTGATGAGCCGCACGGCGCGGATCGCGTCGTCGTTCCCCGGGATGGGGTAGTCGATGCCGGTCGGGTCGCAGTTGGTGTCCACGATGGCCACGATGGGGATGGCCAGCCGCTTGGCCTCCTCCACCGCGATGGTCTCCTTCTTGGGGTCGATGATGAAGATCGCCGAGGCGAGCCGCTCCATGTTCTTGATGCCGATCAGGGTCTTCTCGAGCTTCTCGCGCTCGCGCTCGAGCCCGAGGACCTCTTTCTTCGGCAGGCGCTCGTACTCCCCCGTCTCCTTCATCTCGTCGAGCTTCTTGAGCCGCGCGATGGACTTGCGGATGGTGGCGAAGTTCGTCAACGTGCCGCCCAGCCAGCGGTGGTTCACGTAGAACATCCCGCAGCGCGTGGCCTCCTCCAGCACGGCTTCCTGCGCCTGCTTCTTCGTCCCCACGAAGAGGACCGTGCCGCCGCCGGCGGCGAGATCCCGCATGAAGGCGTAGGCCTCACGGAACTTCTTGAGGGTCTTCTGCAGGTCGATGATGTAGATGCCGTTGCGCTCCCCGAAGATGTACTTCTGCATCTTGGGGTTCCAGCGCTTGGTCTGGTGGCCGAAGTGCACCCCGGCCTCGAGCAATTCCTTCATCGTCAGCGTGGCCATGGATCCCCTCTTTCCCTCGGTTGGCCTCCGATCCCGAGCGGCGCACGCCCCCTCCTCGGGGTCGCTGCAGCACTCCCCCGGCGGCTGGCAGCGCCGCCGGGGACCGAAGCTCGAGATCGTGCGTGGTTGCGGGCGGCCGGTGGGCCGCCCCCATGTCAGGTCGTGTACTTCGAGTTGATCCGAACGTACTCCTCCGACAGATCCGATGTCCAGACCCGCTCCTCGCCGCGCCCCAGACCCAGGTCGATGGCGACGGTGTACTGCCGCCGGCCCATGATCTCGCGGACCCGGTCCAGACGGGCGCCCCCGCGCAGCATGCCGCGCTCCGCGAGGGGCTCCTCGCCGATCCGGATGGCCAGGCGATCGGGCAGCACGCGGGCGGCGGACTTGCCCAGCGCCATCATGATCCGCCCCCAGTTGGGGTCGGCCCCGGCGAAGGCGGTCTTCACCAGCGGCGAGTTCGCCACGGCGCGCGCCGCCACCAGGGCCTCCCGTCGCGTCCGGGCGCCCCGGACGACGATCTCCACCAGCTTGGTGGCGCCTTCCCCGTCCTGGACGAGCATCAGGGCCAGCCGCTGGGTGATCGTCTCCAGCGCCTGGCGGAAGGGGCGAAGCCCCCGCGCGCCCCGCTCCAGCGGCGCGTTCTCGGCCAGACCATTGGCCAGCACAGCCACCGTGTCGCTGGTGGACTGGTCCCCGTCCACCGAGACCCGGTTGAGCGAGCGATCCACGGCGCGCCGGAGCGCCACGTGCAGCGCGTCGGCCGCGATCGCGGCGTCGGTGGCGAGGAAGCAGAACATCGTCGCCAGGTGCGGCTCGAGCATGCCCACCCCCTTGGCGATGCCCCCGATGGTGACGGGACGCCCCCCGACCTCGACGCGCAGGGCAGCCTCCTTGGGCACGGTGTCCGTGGTCATGATCGCCTCGGCGGCGCTGCGGCTGCCCTGGGGGGAGAGCGCCTTCACCAGCTTCGGCAAGCCGGCGCGGATCCGGTCCATCGGAAGAGGCTGCCCGATGACGCCCGTGGCGGCGATCAGGACCTGCTGCGGGGGCAGGTGGAGCAAGTCGCCGATGAGGCGGGTCATCTCGCGGGCGTCCTTGAGTCCCTGTTCGCCCGTGCAGACGTTGGAGCAGCCGCTGCTGGCCACGATGGCCTGGGCCTTCCGGCCGCGCACGTGCTCCTGCGACACGAGCACCGGCGCGCCCTTGACCTGGTTGGTGGTGAAGACCGCCGCGGCCCGCGCCGGCGCGGAGGAGTAGATCAGCGCCAGGTCCTTCTTCCCGCTGGGCTTGATGCCCGCGGCGACGCCGGACGCGAGGATGCCGGGGACGGCGGTGATCCCCCCGTCCAGCCACTGGATTTCTGGCATGCGGCTCGGGGGGCCCGTCAGGGGTAGACCGGGGGCGCTTCCAGACCGCTCCGCTCGTCCCACCCCATCATGATGTTCAGGCTCTGGACCCCGTTGGCGGAGCCGCCCTTGCCCAGGTTGTCGAGCGCGGAGAGGCAGACGGCGCGCGAGGTGCGCGGGTCCGCCACCACGGTGAGGTCGCAGAAGTTGGATCCGAGCACCCGCCGCGTGGTCGGCCGCTCTCCTTCGGGCAGCACCCGGACGAAGGGCTCGCCGGCGTAGAACTCCCGGTAGAGGGCCACCAGCTCGGCGGTGCTGGCCGGCTTCCCGAGGGGGACCGAGGCGGTCGTGAACAGCCCCCGGTTCAGCGGGATCAGATGCGGCGTGAAGCTCAGCACCACCGGCTGGCCGCAGAGCCCCGAGAGCTCCTGCTCCATCTCGGGCGTGTGGCGATGGGTGGCGATGCCGTAGGCCTGCACGTTCTCGTTGGCCTCGGTGTAGAGGTACATGGGATCCGTCTTGCGGCCCTGGGCCCCCGCGCCCGTGACCCCCGACTTGCCGTCCACGACGATGCCCTCGGGGCGCCCGAGCCCGCTCTTGAGCAGCGGGGCCGTCGCCAGGATGGCGCCCATGGGGTAGCAGCCGGGAGAGGCCACCAGGCCCGCCTGGGCGATGGCCTTGCGGTGCAGCTCGGGCAGCCCGTACACGGCCTCGGCAAGACCGGCGGCATCCACGTGGGGCGCCTTGTACCAGGTGGTGTAGAGGGAGGCGTCCCGCAGCCGGTAGTCGGCCGACAGATCGATGACGCGACGGCCGCGGCGCCGCAGCACGGGAACGGCCCGCTGCGACTCCATGTGCGGCAGCGCGAGGAAGACCACGTCGGCCTCGTCCGCGAGCCGCTCCGGGTCGACCTCCTGGAACACGAGAGAGGAGAGGCCCCGCAGATGGGGGAAGACGTGATCGAGTCGCTCGCCGGACAGCCGCTCCGAGGTGACGGCCGTGAGCTGGACCTTCGAGTGGACGCCGAGCAGGCGGAGGAGCTCCGCCCCCATGTACCCGCTGGCGCCCGCCACCGCGACCCGAAGCACCGGCCGGTCTCCGGGCTACCGCTTGGAGTACTGGAACTTGGACCGGGCGCCCGGCTGCCCGTACTTCTTCCGCTCCTTCATGCGCGGATCCCGGGTGAGCAACCCCGCGCGCTTCAGCGTCTGCCGGAGCTTGTCGTCGAACAGGAGCAGCGCCCGGGCGATGCCGTGGCGAACCGCGCCGGCCTGGCCGGTCGGGCCGCCGCCGCCCACGTTGACCGTGGCGTCGAACTGGCCCAGGGTGTTCGTCAGCTGGAGCGGCTGGCAGATGATCATCCGCAGCGTCTCGCGCGGGAAATAGTCCTCGAAGGGCCGGCGGTTGACCAAGATCGTGCCCACGCCCGGCCGGAGCCACACCCGGGCCACGGAGGTCTTCCGCCGCCCCGTTCCGTAATACGCCATCGTCTGAGCCATGTCCTCCCCTTACGAGGATGTCCGAGCGCTCCCGGGGAGCGGCTCGGGCTTCTGGGCCGAATGCGGATGCTCCGACCCTCGGTACACCTTGAGCTTCCGCGCCATGGCGCGGCCCAGCCGCCCCTTGGGGAGCATCCCCTGAACGGCCCACTCGATCACCCGCTCCGGGTGCGTCCTGAGCATCTTCTCGGCGCTCACCTCGCGCAGGCCGCCGATGTACCCGGTGTGCCAGCGGTAGACCTTGTCGGTGAGCTTGCGCCCGGTCAGGTGCACCTTCTCCGCGTTGATCACGACCACGTGGTCCCCGACGTCCAGGTGGGGCGCGAAGATCGGCTTGTGCTTGCCCCGGAGGATGGCGGCCACGCGCGAGGCCAGGCGGCCGAGCACCTTCCCCTCGGCGTCGACCACGTACCATTTTCGGTCGATTGCGTCTTCCTGCGGCATGACGGTCGGCATGTGTCCTCGTCCCTGTTTGGAGCTTCCCCGGTGACTCGCGCGCCAGAGCTCAGCAACACGTCATACTAAAAGGGCTTTCGCAGACTGTCAACCCTTTCGTCCCTGCGCCGGGCCGACGGTCTTTCCGGGCCACGGGCACAGCGTCCGGATCGGACAGGCGGGGCACGCCGGGTTGCGGGCGAGGCAGGCGCGCCTGCCGTGGATGATCAGCAGATGGGTCGCGCGGGTCCACTCCGCACGCGGGAAGACCCGGCACAGCTCCTCGTGTATCGTCTCGGCGTCGGTCCCTCGGGCCAGGCCGAGCCGCTGGGAGAGGCGCGAAACGTGGGTGTCCACGGCGAGAGCCGGGATGCCGAAGGCATTGCCCAGCACCACGTTCGCGGTCTTCCGGCCCACGCCCGGTAGCGCCGTGAGTGCCTCCACGGTGCACGGCACCTCGCCCCCATGGCGCTCGACGAGGACCTGGGCCATGCCCGTGATGGCCCTGGCCTTGGCCTTGTAGAAGCCGGTGGAGAAGATCTCGCGCTCCAGGGCCCCGGGCTCCACACGGGCCCAGTCCCTCGCCGCCCGGTAGCGCTTGAACAGCGACGCCGTCACCTGGTTGACGCGCTCGTCAGTGCACTGGGCCGAGAGGATGGTCGCCACCAGGAGCTCCAGCGGGGTGCTCCAGCGCAGCTCGATGCCTGCGTCCGGATAGGCCGCGTCGAGCCTGCTCAGGATGCCCCGGGCCCTTGCCTTCTTCTCTCGATCGGCTTCCGCCATCATCCCCTCCGCTCCTGCGGAGGGCTCCCGGCGGGGCCCTCCGATGAACCCACCTCGATGCGCCCGGGGAGGATACTCACGGGCGCCAGCAAGACCTTGACGGGCAGACGCCTGAGACGCGGGGCGGGATCCAGATGGCGCATCACCCAGCCCACCAGTGGTCCTGGCACCCCCATGCCTGCCACGCGCAGGGCCTCGGCCCGGAGCCCGAAGGGGCTCCCGTCCAGGCCAGGGGAGAGACGCACGCGGGCCGAGAGGGTGGGCCCCGCCCAGCCGAGCCTGACATCGGCCGACCCGTCCCCCAGTCGCAGGTCGACGCGGTTGAAGCGCTTCTGCGCCCGGAGAAAGTGGAGCAGATCGCTCTCGGTCACGGTCAGCCGCTCGGCGCTCAGCCCTTCGAGGTCCAGCATCTCGATCCGCCCGGTGTCGACGAGGCGCTGGGGATGGAAGAGAAGGCCCGCCAGCGACAGCCGGATATTGCGCAGCCGGAGCGCCGGGCGGTTCCGGGCGAACTCGCCCACGAGCGCCGAGTCGGCCTCGATGACGAGCCGATCCACCTCTCCGCGGAGGAGCGCCTCCGGCCGGTACTCGAGCGACACCGTGAGGCCCAGCACCTCGCGGGCGTGGTCGCCGAGGAAACCGGCTGCTGATTGATGCAGCCGCCGCGCCACCTCCTCGGCGCGGAGCCCCGCCACGGGCAGGAGCCGCCTCATCCTGACCATTCCGCGGCTGCCGTCCGGCAGCGGGAACTCGGTGATCACGGGGAAGGCCGCCGCCAGCCACGGGTCGCCGCCGCCGAAGGCGGCCATGATGCGGTCGGGCTTCTCAGACGCGAAGTCCGGTCCCTGATCCCCGGTCTTGAGGATCACGAACTGGACGCCGAGGGGGGAGCCGTCCCAGGCGCGTGTCAGCGTCAGCGGCAGTCGCTCGCGGACCGCAGCGTAGCGGAAGTTCGAGAGCGAGAAGTAGTTGTCATTGGGCACGACGGCCACCCTGGCCGGTCGGCCGCCGGCGGCGCGCAGAATCGCCTCCAGCGCCTCGCGCTGACGCCAGTCGCCCCTGTCGGGGGCCCGCGAGAAGACCACCGCCCCCAGGAGCGGCGGCACCGCCGGAGGCGGCGGCAGCGCGAAGGCGGCGGAGGAGACCTGCACGACCCCGAGCAGGAGGCAGCTCCACGTGAGCCCGCGCCGCCACGCCGGGGCCAGCCGCTGGAGCCCCGCCGCGGCCGCGAGCGCGGCGGCAGGAAGGAGCGGCAGCGTGTACCGCAGGTTCTTGTTCTGGATCAGGAGGAAGACGACGAGTGGCAGCATGGCCGACCAGAGGAGGCCGCGGGCGCGCGGCATGCGGCGGAGCGCCCAGAGCCCGCAGGCCGCCAGCGGAGCCGCCAGGAGGCCGAACTGGGGCTGGAACACGCGCGGATAGTAGAGCAGCGACCCCGTGGTGAGCGCAGGGGCATGCCCCGACTCCGCCGCCTGCTTGAAGGAACGGTTGAGGATCTGCATGGGCAGGCCGACGAGCCGTGGACCGTACCAGGGCAGCGCGATGACGAGCCCGATACCGAGGGCGAGGAGCAGCCGGCGGAGCCGCGGCCCGCGGTCCGGGGCGCGGAAGGCGCCCCAGGCGCACCAGGCCAGCGGCGGGAGGACGTAGGCCGCGAAGGGAGGCTTGGTCAGCATCCCGAGCCCCAGCGCCACCCCCGTCAGCACTGACCACCCCAGCCGCGAAAACCCCTCGGCGCGCACGAGGGCGTAGAGGGTGACCGCCACCATGGCCGCCAGCGGCAGGTCGAGCTGGAAGTTGGTGAGCGAGAAGACGACGAAGGGCGCCATCCCGAGCAGGAAGGCGGCCACCAGACCGGCCTCGGCGTCGAGCAGCCGCCGCCCGATCCCGTAGACCGCGAGCGTCCCGACGGCGAGGAAACCCCATATGACCGCCTGGGCCGTGAGCGGCACGATGGCGAAGAGGAAGTAGAGCAGTCCCGCCGCGCAGGCGACCACCGGCGGGTAGAAGCTCGACATCGCGATGATCTCCCCCGCCCGGTCGCGCCCGGGCTCGGCGAGGATGCGGTGGCAGGCGACGGCGCGCTCGAGGTGGTTGGCGTGATCCCACTCCGGCGGACGGCGGTCGAGCATCACCCATGCCGCCGTGACCGCGGCGAGGAAGAGGAGCAGCAGCGCCAGCAGCACGCCGTCGCGCCGGCTCATGCGGGGCGCCGCGCCACCATCAGGAGCGAGATCCCGAAGGGCGAGGAGGTCCAGCGGAGGAGCCGCGCCTCGAAGGCGAAGCACCCCGCCAGCAGGCGATTGACCGGAGCGGGCGGGCGGCTGAGGTCGTGGGCCTGGCGCCCCGTGAGACGGCGGAGGAGCCGGGCGAGGACGATGGGCGCGGCCAGGAGGGAGTTGAAGTAGGTGAGGCGCTCCACCTCGAAGCCCGCCCCTTCCGCCACGAGGCGCAGCCTCCGCGCGGTGTAGCGGCGGCGGTGGCCGAGGATCTCGTCGTGGCGACTCCAGAGCCACGGATACGCGGGCACCGTCACGAAGAGGAACCCTCCCGGCGCTAGCAGCGTGCGGACGCGCTCCAGCGCCACGCCGTCATCGTCCAGGTGCTCGAGCACGTCGAAGAGGCCCGCGGCGTCGAGTGTCCCGGCCTCGAGAGGGATGCGGTCGGGCAGCGCGCCGGCCAGGACCGGAAGCCCCCGAGCGGCGGCGGCCCGGAGCAGCGCCGCGTCCGCCTCGATCCCAACCACGTCGCCGAAGCGCGCCAGCCCGGGCAGCAGGCCGCCGCTGCCGCAGCCGAGCTCGGCCAGCCGCAGCCCCCCTGCGGGCAGCCAGCGGGCCATCTCGGCAAGGATGACCGTCCGCCGGCCGAGGAACCACCAGTGCGCCCGGTCCTCCCCGGCGTGGACGGCGGCATAGCCCGGGTCCATACGCCTCAGCCCGGGCCCCCGGACGGCCGGGCGGGCCGGGGGGCTAGCGCGGAGCCGCCAGCGCTCGTCGCACCATCTCCAGGCGGTCGCGGAGCGGCCCCGGGGGGAGCGGGGCCGGGTCGTGCGGGACGCGCCACACGGGCCAGCGCGGGTCCGGGTCGCCGGCCAGGCGCGGGACCAGGTGCCAGTGGATGTGCGGGACCTGGTTGCCCAGCAGCTCGTAGTTCAGCTTCACGGGCCGGTACACGGCGGCCAGCGCCCGGGCCATGTCCGTCACGTCCTCGATGAGCGCGGCCCGCTCGCCGGCGGTGAGATCGTAGAGCTCCTCGGCGTGGCGGCGGAGGATGACGAAGACCCAGCCGGGGAAGTACTGGTCCCGGTTGAGGTACGCGCGGGAGACGGCGAGGTCGGCGATGAAGTGGTCGCCCTCGCCCGCGACCTGCTCGCACATCGCGCACGGCCTCTGGCTCACCGGCGGCGCCCATCCAGGAAGCGCCCGATGCGCCCGAGCGCCTCCTCGATGCGCGGCAGCGCGTTGGCGTAGCAGAAGCGCAGGTATCCCTCGGCGTTGCGTCCGAAGTCGATGCCGGGGGTGAGCGCCACATGCGCCTCGCGGAGGATCTCGAACGCGAAGGCCAGGGAGTCGTCCGTGTACGCCCTGGCGTTGGCGAGGACGTAGAACGCCCCCGTCGGCGGCGCGCCCACGCCGAGGCCGATGCGCCTGAGCCCGGCCACCATGGCGCGGCGGCGCTCGTCGAAGACGCGGCGCATGCGCGCGGCATCCTCCCCCGCCTCCTTGAGCGCGGCCAGCGCCGCCCACTGGACGAACTCGTTGGTCGAGATGAAGAAGTTGCCGTGAGCCGCCGTCAGCGGGCGGATGAACTCGCGCGGCGCGATCAGGTAGCCGAGCCGCCACCCGGTCATGGCGTAGGCCTTGGAGAAGCCGTTCAGCACGAAGGCATGCTCGGTGAACTCCAGGATCGAGTGCTCCGGGCCCTCGTAGGTCAGCCCGTGATAGATCTCGTCGGAGACGATCCAGGGGCCGAGACCGGCCAGGGCCTCCATGCGCTCGGTCGAGAGCACCGTGCCCGTGGGATTGGCGGGTGAGTTGATCAGGATGGCCCGGGTGCGCGGGGTGAGCGCCTCCCGCACCGCCCCTGGCTGGAGCTGGAACCCGTCGTCCTCCTCGACGGGCAGGTAGAGCGGCTCCCCGTCGGCGTACTTCACGAACTTGGGATAGCAGGCGTAGTGCGGGTCGGACAGCAGCACCTGGTCGCCGCGCTCCAGCAGCGACATGAACAGCAGGAGCATGGCCGGCGAGGTGCCGGCCGTGACCAGGATCTGCTCAGGCGAGACGCTCACGCCGTAGCGCTCGTGGTAGTGCTCCGCGATGGCCTCGCGGAGAGGCAGGATCCCCTGGGTGTGGACGTAGCGGGTGCGGCCGTCCTTGAGCGCCTTCTCCGCGGCCTCGCGGATCACCGGAGGGGTGTCGAAGTCCGGCTCGCCGTACTCGAGGTGGATGACGTCGACCCCCTGGCGCTCCAGCTCCTGGGCCTTCTGGAACACCTCCACCGCGAGGAATGGCTCGATCTCGAGGGCGCGGCGGGCGATCACGCCTCCCTCCTTGGGTTGCGGGAGCGCGCGAGCCGGAGGCAGGCGGCCACGATCTGCGCCAGCATGCGCGGACCGTCCTTGAGCACCCCGACCTTGGATCCGGGCTGGTCGGTCCAGTTGATCGGGACCTCGGCGATCCGGTACCCCCGGTGCTGGGCCAGCAGCACCAGCTCGACGTCGAAGCCGAAGCCGTCGGTGCGGAGCGCCGGGAAGAGGTCGTCCGCCACCGCCGCGCGGAACAGCTTGAAGCCGCACTGGGTGTCCACCACGCCGGAGACGCCGAGGGCGCGGACGAGGCGACTGAACACCTGGCCCGCCAGCGTCCGGTGGGCTCGCGCCCGCACCACCACCGAGGGATCGGGCAGCGCGCGCGACCCGACGGCCAGATCCGCCCCGGCCTGGATCGCGGCCTCCAGCCGCTTAACCTCCACGATGGGCGTGGCGCCATCGGCATCCGCCATGAGTCTCAGCGCGCCCCTGGCGGCCATCATCCCGGTCCGCACCGCGAAGCCTTTCCCGCGATTGGCCGGCAGCGCGTGGAGCCGCACGCAGGCGTGGACGCCGGCCAGCTCGCGGACCAGGGCGCCGGTGGCGTCGCGGCTGCCGTCGTCCACCACCAGGACCTCGTAGGGCTGGTCCCGGCCGTCGAAGTAGGCCACCACCTCCTTGAGGTAGGCGGGCAGGCGCGCGGCCTCGTTGTAGGCCGGGATGACCACTGACCAGGCGGGTGCCGCGAACACGGGCCAGGCCGCCTAGAACCAGAACTGCGTGTCGGCGCCGCGGCGCCGGTGCGCCACGCCGGTCCGCTGAGCGGCCCGGACGACTTCCCGGGCGACGGCGGGGGCCACCTTCTTGTTGAACACGCTCGGGATGATGTACTCGGGGCCGAGCTCGTCCTTGCCGACGCAGGCGGCGATAGCGTGGGCCGCGGCGATCTTCATCTCGTCGTTGACGCTCCGGGCCCGCGAGTCGAGGAGCCCGCGGAAGAAGCCGGGGAAGCAGAGGACGTTGTTGATCTGGTTCGGGTAGTCCGAGCGCCCCGTGGCCAGCACCCGAACATGCCGCTCCGCCTCCTCGGGCTGGATCTCGGGCACGGGGTTGGCCATGGCAAACACGATGGCGTTCCTGGCCATGCGCTTGACGTCCCGCACCGTGAGCACCCCGGGCACGGAGAGCCCGATGAAGACGTCCGCGCCCTCGATGGCCTCCGACATCCTCCCCTTGAGGTTCTGCGGGTTGGTCGCCTCGGCCACCCAGCGCTTCATGAAGTCCAGCCCCACGGGGCGGCCGCGGTAGATGGTCCCGTGCTCGTCCACGCCGACGAGGTGGCGGATGCCCAGGGCCAGGAGGATCTTGATGGCCGCGGTGCCGGCGGCGCCGACGCCGGAGACCACTACCCGGAGGCGCCGGGGATCCTTCTTGACGATCTTGAGCGCGTTGAGCAGCGCCGCCAGCACCACCACGGCCGTGCCGTGCTGATCGTCGTGGAACACGGGGATGTCCAGCTCCTTCCGCAGCCGGTCCTCGACCTCGAAGCAGCGGGGCGCGGCGATGTCCTCCAGGTTGACGCCGCCGAAGGACGGCGCCAGGAGCTTCACGGTCTCCACGATCTTGTCCGGGTCCTTCGTGCCGAGGCAGATGGGGAAGGCGTCCACGCCGGCCAGCTCCTTGAAGAGCATGGCCTTGCCTTCCATCACCGGCAGCGCCGCCTCCGGCCCGATGTCGCCGAGGCCGAGGACCGCCGTGCCGTCCGTGACGACGGCGACCATGTTGCGCTTCATGGTCAGCGTGAACGCGCGGCTCGGGTCCTCGTGGATGGCCAGACACACCCGGGCCACGCCCGGGGTGTAGGCCATGGAGAGGTCATCGCGCGTCCGGATCGGCACCTTGCTCGTGATCTCGATCTTGCCGCCCTGATGCATGAGGAAGGTCCGGTCCGAGATGTTGGCGACCTTGACCCCGGCGATCCCCTTGAGGCTGCCGATGATCTCCTGCCCGTGGCGGCTGTCACTGGCCTTGATGGTGATGTCGCGCACCACCCGGTTGCCCGTCGTCTCCACGAGGTCCACGGCGCCGATGTCCCCACCGGCCCGGCCGATGGCGGAGGTGACGTTGCCGAGCATGCCCGGCCTGTTCCGGATCTCCAGGCGGACGGTCAGGCTGTAGGAAGCGCTCGGAGCGGGGGTGCTCAACAGGGTCCTCCGGGCAAAGGCGGAACCTCTCGTCGCATCGGGCCTTTTGACGATACGGCCCGACTGCGCCCGGTGTCAAACGTTTTTCCCCGCGGAGCCGTTGACCCCCGGCCCGGGGGCGTGATATCCCACCCACATGTCTCTGCGGATCGGCCTCTTCTGCCTGGGGCTTCTCCTCGCGGCCGCCTCCGCCCAGGCCGAGCCCCGCCGCTGGACTCCCGCCGCGGGGAAAAGCCAGGTGTGGCTCTCCGCCTCCTTCCCTCTCGGAGACTTCACCGGGCGCACGGAGGACCTGGGCGGCGAGTTCCACGCCGATCCCGCCGATCTCCGGCAGGCCGTGACGGGGACACTCCGCGTCAACGCCGCGGCGCTGCGCACAGGCATGGACGGGCGGGACCGCGACATGTGGAAAGCGCTGGACGTGCAGGCCCATCCCGAGATCCGGTTCGTCGTCCAGGCCGTCGAGCCGTCGTTCAACTCCATCACCGAGACGGCCGACGTGCTCCTGGCCATCAAGGGGCTCATGGCCATCCGCGGAGTGGAGCGCGCCATGACGGTGCCCGGTCGCGTGCGCTTCCGGAGCGACCGGCTCTGGGTGCGCGGCGAGTCCCGCCTCAGGATGACCGACTTCGGCATCACGCCGCCCCGGAGGCTCTTCCTCACCGTCCGGGATGAGGTGGGCGTGGCCTTCGACGTCACCCTGGAACCCGCCGAGTAGCGCGGCTGCCGCGGCCAGCCGCCCGTCCAGCAGGGCCCGGAGCCGATCCCGATGACCTCTGTCTGCATGACTGCCTCCGAAGGCGGCATCATAGCAGACCGGCCCCCGGCCGGGGGGCCCCGGGGCCGAATAGGCCGGCGAACGGGAGCGTCTACGATAAACGGGGGCTGCCCGGACCCACCCCGCCGTCAGGGCGGGGCGCTTGTCCCGAGGGAGCTCGCCTGAAACGGCGAGGGGCTCGGCGCCCTCTAAAGTGTTGCGGGAATGTGACCGCTTTCGGGTCACCGGCTGGATCCCAGACTCCAGGAGACGAGGCAGACGATGACATTTCGAGAGAGCGAAAGCTCGACAAATGCAGGGATGACCGGCACTTGGGCGGAGAGGCCGACCCCCGGTGCCAGGGCGCGTCGGGCCCCCACCCCCGTGGCGGCTGAGGTGGATCTCGGCGTCGAGGCCGAGTCCCCCGAGGCACCGGTGAGCCTGGACGGGGCGCCCGCCCTGTCTGAGGCGGCGCTGCAGCCCTCCGCCCCCGAGGGCGAAGATCCGGTCCGCATCTACCTCAAGGAGATCGGCAAGGTCCCCCTGCTGAACGCCGAGAAGGAAGTGGCTCTCGGCAGGCGCATCGAGGCCGGGCAGGTCCAGCTCCGCGGGGCCCTGGGCGAGGTCCCCATGGCCGTGGACAGGCTGCTGACCCTGATGGACCGTGTCCGCCGCGGGGACTTCCCGCTGGACGACCTCATCCTGCTGCCCGACGGCGGCGAGCCTGAGCCCGAGCAGCTCAAGCCCATCGTCGCCACCTTCGGCCGCATCCGCCGGCTGGAGCGGGAGATCCAGCGGCTCCAGGAGGCGCTCGCCGACAAGCGCCGGTCGAGCGCCACCCGCGCCAACTACAACAAGTGGATCGCCGAGAACCGCGCGGCCATGCGGGGCCTCGTCGAGAAACTGCCGCTCCGGCCCGCGCTCGTGGACGAGATCGTGGCCGACAGCCGCCGCCTGGTCGAGCAGATGCGCGACCTGCGCACCGGCAAGGAGCTACGCGCCCTGGAGACGCAGGTCGGTCTCCGACGGAAGCCCCTGATGGCGGCGCTCTCGGTCATCGAGAAGCACGATCGGGTCGTGCGCCAGGCCAAGAAGGAGCTGATGGAGGCGAACCTCCGCCTCGTGGTCTCCGTTGCCAAGCGCTACCTGGGCAGCGAGCTGGGGCTGCTGGACCTGGTCCAGGAGGGCAACATCGGCCTCATGAAGGCCGTGGACCGCTTCCAGTACCGCCGGGGGTTCAAGTTCTCCACGTACGCCACGTGGTGGATCCGTCAGGCGATCACGCGAGCCATCGCCGACCACTCGCGCACCATCCGCATCCCGGTCCACATGGTCGAGACGCTGAACCGGATCTCGCGCGTGAACCGGATGCTCGTCAACGAGATGGGGCGCGAGCCGACGCCGGAGGAGCTGGCGCGGCGCACCGGGGTGCCCGCCCGGAAGGTGCGGCTGATCCTCGAGTCCTCGCGCAAGCCGCTGTCGCTGGAGACGCCCATCGGCGAGGACTCGGACCTGGGCGACTTCCTCGAGGACAAGACGGCCGAGTCGCCCAACGAGACGCTCATCACCCAGGACCTCACCACCCAGGTGGAGCGGGCGCTGTCCACGCTCTCGCCCAAGGAGAAGGAGATCCTGCGGCTGCGCTTCGGCATCGGCGAGGAAGGGGAGCACACCCTGGAGGAGGTCGGCCGGCGCTTCTCGGTGACGCGCGAGCGCATCCGCCAGATCGAGACCAAGGCGCTGCGCAAGCTCCGGCACCCGCTCCGCGGCCGCGCCCTCCGCGCCTTCGTCGAGAACTGACCGCCGGGGGCGGATCCGGGTCCATCTGCTTCGTTGGCGCCCTCGGCCGCACGCTCAACGTACATCGAGTACGCCTCGCGTGCGGCCGTCGGGCGCCGCCTCG
>Ga0156334_1181_pt1 | contig 16566 bp, 20 predicted proteins | sample RifCSPlowO2_12_FD_107982 | JGI IMG/M metagenome (GOLD analysis project Ga0156334, IMG submission 107982) | Candidatus Rokubacteria bacterium RIFCSPLOWO2_12_FULL_71_19
ACGAGGTTGATGAGGAGCGGCTCTTCCAGGACCCCCGCCTCGCGAAGATGCCACACGTTGTTGAGGAAGGAGGTGCCGTAGATCTCGAGCTCGGGGCGCACGCCGCTGTCCTTGAAGAGCCGCGCGGCGGCCTCCATCTCGGTGTAGGACAGGACCAGCGGGACGAAGCGGTCTCTCAGCCACTTGCGGCTGGCCGGGTCATAGCGGCCGAGGAGGCTCCCGCTGCCGCAGGAGAAGGAGGCGATCTCGGGCTTGAGCTCGGGCAGCACGCGCAGCCGCGCCTCGAGCGGCAGCCCCGCCACGGCGCCGCCCGTGCTGAGGTTGAGGACCACATCCGACTTCGCCCGGATCCCCTCGACGATCTCCCTGAACACCCCCACGTCGGCGGTGGCCTTGCCGCGGCGGTCGCGGGCGTGGATGTGGACGATGGCGGCGCCGGCTCGCGCGGCATCCAGCGCCTGCTCGACGATCTCTTCGGGCTGCTCGGGCAGGTTGGGGTTGGCCTCCTTGCCCTGCTGGGCCCCGGTGAGCGCGCACGTGACGATCACCTTGTCGGACATGGCTCACTCCCCCGTGAAGCGCGCCTGGCGCTTCTCGAGGAAGGCGCCCATGCCCTCCTTCTGGTCGCGCGTGAGCCAGTTGATCACCACCGTGTTGATGGAGTGCTCGATGGCGGCCTCCAGTGGCGCCGTCATCCACTGGTTGATGATCTCCTTCTGGGTCTCGAGCGCCAGCGGGCTCTTGCTGGCGACCTTCGCGGCCCAGGCCCGCACCTCGTCACGGAAGCGCTCGGGCGGCACCACCGCGTTGAGCAGGCCCCGCCGCTCGGCCTTGGCCGCGTCCCAGAACTCGCCCGTGTAGCACATCTCGCGCGCGCCCATGATGCCGATGGCCTGCGGCAGGATGGCGGCCTCCACGATGGCGGGGATGCCCACGTTGATGTTCGGCAGGCCGAAGCGCGAGCGGTCGGTGGCGATCATGAGGTCGCAGGACACCGCCAGCTCGAGCCCAGCGCCCAGGCAGAGCCCGTCGATGGCGGCGATCACGGGCTTCTTCGCGAAGCGGATGGCGCCGAACGTCTCGTGGAGCAGCCGCCCCATCTCGCGGCTGCCGATGGGCGGCATGTCCTTCACCATGGCCACGTCGATGCCGGCCGAGAAGGCGCGCGGCGAGGCCGAGTCCAGCACGGCCACGCGCACGGCCCTGTCCTCCTGGAGCGCGCCGACGGCCGCCCGGATCTCCTCGAGCATCGTCCGGTTGATGGCATTCAGCACCTCGGGGCGATTGAGGGTGATGGTGGCCACACCCGCCTCGGTCGTGTACCGGATCGTCTCGTAGCTCATGGCCTTTCCCTCAGCGTCCCTGGAACACGGGGGGGCGCTTCTCGCGGAAGGCGCGCAGGCCCTCCTGGTGGTCCTGGCTCTGGAAGCAGAGCGTCTGCACGTAGCACTGGCACTGGAAGTCCGTGGCCATGTCCCGCCCGAGCCCGTCGTAGAGGGCGCGCTTCGTGGCCCTGAGCGCGAGGGGCGGGCCCGCGGCGAGTCGCGCCACGGTCTCGCCTGCGGCGCTGTCGAGCTCGGCCGCCGGCAACGCGCGATTCACGAGCCCGATGCGCTCCGCCTCCTTCCCGCTGATCACCTCGCCCAGCAGGAGGAGCTCCGCCGCCTTCGCCACCCCCACGAGACGCGGCAGGAGATAGCTCACGCCCGCGTCCGCCCCGCTGAGCCCCACGCGGGTGAAGGCGAAGCCGAGGCGGGCATCCTCCCGCGCCAGGCGCAGGTCGCAGGCCATGATGATCCCCAGCGACCCCCCGAAGGCATCGCCATTCACCTTCGCGACGACGGGGACGCTGAGCTCCCTCAGCCGCTGCGCCACCTCGCAGTACACGCGCACCCCGCGGTCGATGGCGAAGGGGTCGCCCTTCACCTCGTCCATCGAGGCCAGATCGCCGCCGGCGCTGAAGGCCCGCCCGGCGCCGGTGACGAGCAGCACGCGCAGCTCCTCGCGCCTCCGCAGGGCCTCGAGCGCCTCGCAGATCTCGTCGCCCATGCGCAAGCTCAGCGCATTGAGCTTCTCCGGCCGGTTGAGCGTGAGCGTCGCGACGCCTTTCGCCTCCTCGCACGTGATGGTCTCGAATGGCATCCCGTCCTCCGTTCAGGTGATGGGCGCGAAGTGCGCGATGTCGAGCAGGCTGCCGCTCCGCGCCTCGCGCCAGACGGGGCGGAGCCTCAGCCCTCGCTCGAGGCGGCGCGAATCGCCGCCGATCGCGTGCAGGAGATCGGTGTCGGCCCCGTCGAGACGCAGGAGCCCGAGGGTCACCGGGGGCGGAGGCAGATGGGGCAGCGGCAGATGCACGGTGGTCCAGCTGACGAGCGCTCCCTCCGGCCCCACCTCGATCCAGTCGCCCGTGTCCTCCCAGCAGCCGGCGCAGAAGCTCCGGGCCGGGACGAGCACCTTCTTGCACGATGAGCAGCGCGTGCCCAGGATGCGCCGCTCGTCGCGCAGCGCCACGAGGAAGCGGCTCGCCGCGGCGCCCGCCGCATAGCTGAATGGAATCGTGATGCTGCCGGGGAAGACCAGCGGCTCGCTCATGGCCGGAGCACCCGGAAGAGGCGGATATCGCCCATGTCGCCCTGGCGCGGCTCTCTCAGCACGGCTTCCACGCGGAGCCCGAGCTCGAGCCGGCCGAGGTCGGTCTCGTCGAGGTAATGGTTCAGCGTGGTGTCGGCGCCGTCGAGCTGGATCAGCCCCATGCCGAAGGGCACCGGGCGCGGTTGTCCCGTGGTGGGGTCGAGGAAGGGGAAGTGGACCACGGTGAAGGCGCGGAGCGTCCCCTGCGGGCCCACGGGCACCCACTCCTCCATGCGACGGAAGCAGTTCCCGCAGACAGGGCGGGGTGGGAGATAGACGCGCCGGCAGGCGGGACAGCGCAGCGCCAGGATGAGGCCGTCATCCCTGAGGGCCTCGAAGAAGCGGGTGAAGTGGCTGCCGGCGGCATAGTGCCACGTGAGATCCAGCGAGGCCCGAACGCGCAGCAATGGTTGGGGCATCAGCCTGGGTCACTCGACAGGATGAGAACATCCGACCAGGCGTAGACGCCGTAGCCGGTCACGAGGGCCAGACGCGCGCCCGGCACCTGGCGCTGGCCGCCCTTGCCGTGGAGCTGCAGGGCGGCCTCGGCGGTGCGGATGACGCCCGAGGCGCCGATGGGGTTCGTCGAGAGCACGCCGCCCGAGGGATTCACCGGCAGCTGGCCGTCCATGGCGGTGACGCCATCCTCGATGAGGCGCCCCGCCTCGCCCTCCTTGCAGAAGCCGAGCGCCTCGTACCAGGCCAGCTCGGCATAGGACACCGGCTCGTAGATCTCGGCCACGTCGAATTGCTCGAGCGGCTCCGTGACCCCCGCCTGCGCATAGGCCTCGCGCGCGGCGTCCCTGAGCGTCCGCATCGTCACGAGCCGCCTGTCGAGGTCGCCGATATAGGGATGGTCGTGACGGGTCGCCGCCGCCCGCACCCAGGCCGGCCTCGGGCACCTGCGCCGGGCCACTTCCTCCGCCGCGTAGACGAGAGCGCAGGCGCCGTCGGAGGTCGGGCACATCTCGAGCATGTGGATGGGCCAGGCAAGCACGCTCGAGGCCAGCACCTGCTCCACCGTGAGCCCGGGCTGCTGCAGATGCGCATACGGGTTCCGGGCGGCATTGCGCCTCGCCTTCACCGCCACCTTCGCCGCCTGCTCCTGGGTGACGCCGCGCTCGGCCATGTACTGGGAGATCGAGAGCGCGAAGTTGCCGATGGCGGCCGAGGCCACGTGGCGGTCCCACATGGGATCGGTGAGCGCCATGCCGGCCGCGGTCTGCCCCTCGGACTGCTTCTCGAAGCCGACCACCAGGACCGTGTCGAACATCCCCGAGGCCACCTGGAGCGCCCCTGCGATGGCCCCCGAGGTGCCGGAGGTGCCGCCAGTGGCGATCTTGAGCACGGGCTTGCCCGCCCCCGCGGCGCCCTCGGCGCACCACAGCTCCGGCAGCGCCCGCCCCTCGAACAGCTCCATGTTGGCCAGCACCACGGCATCGATGTCGCCCGGGGTCATCTCCGCGTCGGCCAGCGCGCGGCGCGCCGCCTCCCGCACCAGCTCCTGCTGGCTCACGTCGTCGCGCTTGCGCGTGTGCTCCGTCTGCCCCGTCCCGATGACGGCCACCCGGCGGCGCCACTTCATCTCAGGCCCCCGCCACTCAGGCGCCCACCACGACCACCGAGTGGTGCTGGCCCGCGGGCCCGTGAGTGCCATGGGCGATGGCGCGCCGGACGCCCGCGACCTGGCGGCCTGCCGCCTCGCCGCGCACCTGGAGCACCGCCTCGGCCAGCCGCGCCAGCCCGGCCACAACGAAGGGCGAGCCGCCGAGCATGCCGCCCGAGGGGTTCACCGGCAGCCGGCCGCCGGGGACCGTGATGCCGTCCTCGAGGAGCCGGGCCCCCTCGCCTGGACCGCAGAGCCCGAGTCCCTCGCACCAGAGCAGCTCCTGGTACGAGAAGGCCTCGGAGCACTCCACCACCTGGACCTCGCCCAGCGGGCGCTCGATCCCCGCCATGGCGTAGGCGCGACGGCTGGCGGCCGCCAGCGCCTCCGTGGCCGTCAGATCGCGGTCTCCGAGATAGTGAGGCTCGCAGGCATAGCCTGCCCCCAGGAGCGCCACGGCCCTGTTGCAGCCGAGGCTCTTCGCGCGCTCGGGACTGGCCAGGATCAGCACGCAGGCGCCATCGGTGGCAGGCGCCGCATCCAGCGCCCGCAGCGGATCGGCGATCATGGGAGAGGCCATCACCTCGGCGGCGGAGCGCGCAGGACCGCGCGGGGCCAGCGGGCTGGCGCGCGCGCTCCGCGTGTTCTTCTCGACCACTCGGGCCCAGTGGCGAGCGCCCGGGCCGTGGCGCGCCTGGTAGGCGCGAGCCTGCAAGCCTGCCGCCGAGAGGAAGTCGAGCCCAAGCGGCTGTTGGCAGATCGGGTCCACGGCCCAGTTGGAGCAGGCCCAGTGCTGGCCCTCGGACATCTTGCAGTGGGCGGCCACGAGCACCGTGCCGTAGGCCCCCGCTGCCACCGTCATCGCGGCGTGGATGGCCGCGAGGAGCCCGTCGCCGGCCACGCGCGCCTCGGGCTTCATGACGGCCCCCACCACCTCGGTGACCTGGATGTTGGAGGCAGTGCGCCCGTCCCAGAGGTCCACCGAGGCGGTGACGACGGCGTCCACCTCCTCCATGCCGATCCGCGCATCGCCCAGCGCCCGCTCGACGGCCTCCAGCACCATCTCGGGAATGGCCTGATGCGGCTTGGCGGCCTCGTAAGCCGTCTGGCCGACGCCGATCACGACGGCTCCCGTCACAGCCGCTCCTCGGCGGCGATGATCTCCCGCATGATCTCGCTGGTGCCGGCGCCGATGGTGAAGCCCGACACGTCGCGGTAGAGGCGGCAGATGGGGAACTCCTCGATGTTGGCGTAGCCTCCGTGGAGCTGGAAGACCTCGCCGACCACGCGCTTCACCGCCTCCGTGGCGAAGAGCTTCGCCATGGAGATCTCCTTGTGCGCCTTGCCCACGCTTACCATGCGGTCGCACGCGTAGTAGGTGAGCTGGCGCGAGGCCTCCATCTGCGTCCGGATGTCGGCCAGGCGGTGGCGCCAGACCTGGTGCTGGAGGATGGCCTTGCCGAACACCTCGCGGGCGCGCCCGTACTTGAGCGCCTCCTCCCAGGCCACCTGCATGAAGCCGTTGGCGAAGGAGGCCAGCACCAGCCGCTCGCCCTGGAAGTGGTCGAGGATGTACTGGAAGCCCTTCCCCTCCTCGCCGATGAGGTAGCGGGCCGGCACACGGCAGCCGTCGAAGGCGAGCTCCGCGGTGTCGCTGGCGCGGGCCCCGAGCTTGTCCAGCGCCCGCCCCACCGTGAACCCCTTCGTGTCGGTGGGGAAGACGATGAGGCTCAGGCCCTTGGGCCCCTCGCCGCCGGTGCGGACGGCCAGGGTGATGAAGTCCGCCCGCGTGCCGTTGGAGATGAAGATCTTCGACCCATTGACGACGTAGTCCCCGCCCTCGCGTCGCGCCGTCGTGCGCAGCCCCGCCACGTTGGAGCCGAAGCCCGGCTCGGTCACACCGAGGGCCCAGATCGTCTCGCCGCGGATGGCGGCCGGGAGCAGCTCGCGCCTGAGCTCCTCGGGCCCCTCGTCGTGGAGCACGGCGGTGGCGAACTCGCTCTGCACGAGCATGCTCACGCCGATGCCCACCGACAGCGAGCGCATCAGCTCCTCGCAGAGGATCAGCGTGTACCAGTGGTCGAGGCCGCTGCCGCCGTACTCGGGCCTGAACCGGATGCCGAGGTAGCCCAGCTCGCCCATGCGCCTGAAGGCCTCGCGCGGCACGAGCCCGGCCCGCTCCCACTCGTCCGCCCGGGGCAGGAGCTCCCGCAGGACGAACTCGCGCAGGTGCTTCCTGAACAGGTCGTGGTCCTCAGTGAAGTAGCGCGAGTCAGCGGTCATGGGCGCTCCCCCTCGCGGGCGGTCACCCGCGCACGATGCCGAGCTGCTTCGCGTAGTCGCGGAGGACCTGCTTCACCGATCCCTCCGCCACGATCTCTCCGGTGAGCCCGAACTCGTACTCGATGGCGCTGCGCACGTCCATGTAGGGCACCGCCCGCGCCGCGCGCTTGACGGCCAGGAGGGCGCCCAGCGGGTTCCGCGCGAGCCGCCCGGCCTCGGCCCTCGCCTGCTCCGCCAGCTCGGCGGCCGGCACCACCTTGTCCACCAGGCCTATCGCGAGGGCCTCGAGCGCCGAGAGCGTCTCGCCGGTGAGCGACATCTGGAGCGCCCGCGGCATCCCGATCCTGAGCCAGAGCTTGGTCATGAGCGGGTTGATGCCGAAGCGGATCTCGGGTCTCCCGAAGGAGGCGCCCTCGGCGGCCACGATGACATCGCCGGACAGCGCCAGGTCGAAGCCCCCTGCGAAGGCCGGGCCCGCCACCGCCACGACCAGCGGCTTCTTGAAGAAGTAGGTGCGCTCGGTGAACTCCAGGGCCCGGTGGGCGAAGGCGCGGAAGTCGGTCTCGATGACCTCCTTGAGGTCGAAGCCGGCGCTGAAGCAGTCGCCGCCTCCAGTGAGGACGACGGCCTTCACGCGCGAGTCGACCTCGAGGGCGCCCAGCGCCGTCTCCAGCTCGTCGCGCAGCGCCATGCTCAGCGCGTTCTTCTGCCGCTTCCGGTGGAGCTCCACGACGGCCAGCGGGGGCTCTTCCGTCACCAGCACCAGGGGCTCGCTCACTGGGGGCCTCCTCGGGTCAAGGGTAGACTGAATGATATTCAGTCCGTGAGGCATCTTCAACCAAGAATTTGGGCGGGGGCGAAAGGCCTTCCGCGATTGACGGGGGGCGCTCGCCTCCGTATCCTGCCCGTCATGACCAACACACTCCCGACCCCCTTCGTGGACCTCCTATCCTCGCGCGCCCGCTTCGGCTGGGGCGGACCCGTCGGCACCCAGCGGCCCGTCACCAATGCCCGCTACGAGTTCGGTGGCGGCTTCCCGGACCCCGCCTCCTTCCCTTACGACGCCCTCGCGGAGGCCACGGCCAGGATGCTGAAGGCAGAGGGCGCCCAGGCGCTCACCTATGGCGACCCGCAGGGCTACCGCGGCCTGCGCGAGCTGGTCTGCCACAAGTACGGGCTCTTCGAGGGGCTCAAGGTGGAGCCGGAGAACATCATCGTCTCCAACGGCTCGGGACATGCGCTGTCGCTGGCGCTCAGCGCCTTCGTGGACGTGGGAGACGCGATCCTGTCGGAGGCGCCGACCTTCTCGGGCACGCTCAATACGATCCGCCGGCACGGCCCGCAGGTGCTGGACGTGCCGGTTGACGGAGAGGGAATGGTGACGAGCAGGGCGCGGCAGCGCCTCGAGGCCCTCCGCCGCGAGGGGCGGCGCTGCAAGGTCATCTACACCATCGACAACTTCCAGAACCCGGCGGGCCCCACCCTCTCGCTGGGGCGCCGCAAGGAGCTGGTGGAGCTGGCCCATGAGTTCGACACCCTGATCCTGGAGGACGATGCCTACGGCGAGCTGCGCTTCGAGGGCGAACACCTGCCGTCGCTGTACGCGCTCGACGGCGGAAGCGGCCGCGTCATCCGCGCAGGCACGGTGTCCAAGATCCTCGGCGCGGGCTTCCGGCTCGGCTGGCTCCTGGCGCCGAAGGAGATGATCCCCGCCTTCCAGGGCTTCCTCTTCGGCGGCGGCGTGAGCCCCTTCGCCTCGCGCGTGGCCACCTATTACCTGAGAGACCACCTCGAGTCCCACGTGGCGCTCCTCGTGGAGGTCTATCGCGCCAAGCGGGATGCCATGCTGCGCGGGCTGTGGGAGGTGCTGGAGGGGACGGACGCGGAGATCAGCAAGCCCGAGGGGGGCTTCTTCGTGTGGATCAAGCTGCCGGCGGGCACGGATACGGCGCGGCTCCTGGACCTGGCGCGCCAGGCCGAGGTGCAGTTCACGCCGGGCCCGGCCTTCTTCCCCAACGGCGGCGGCGAGGGCTTCATCCGCCTGGCCTACAGCTACGAGCCACCCGAGAAGTGCTACGCGGGCGCCCGCCTCATGGCCCGCGCCATCATGGGGTCAGGTCTTGCATTACGACATCGGTAGGGGTGCGGTCTTGCATTCTGATATAGAAGAGGGCCCTGGTCATCGTGTACCGCCCGGAGCGCAGCAGCGGCGGGGCCGCGGCTACGTGTCGGATTTCAAGACCTGACCCCCACGACGTGCAGATAGATCTCCGCGTGCCGGTGGGGTTGCCGGTGCCGCAGGTGGCCGACTTCATCGCGGCGTGCGAGGACGCCGGCTTCGACGGCGTCGGCGTCCACGACCACCCGCACAGCGGGCGCGACGTGTACGTGACGCTCGGGCTCGCCGCGGCGCGGACCCGGCGCCTGCGTCTCTACCCGGCCACCTCGAGCCCGGCCGTGCGCCACCCGCTTCTCCTCGCCTCGGCGGCCCATAGCCTGGAGGAGATCGCCCCGGGACGCATCTGCCTCACCGTGGCGCCGGGCTTCCTCGCGGTGCGGAGCATCGGCCGGCCGCGCGCCAGGCTCGTGGACATGCGCGCCGCGGTGCTCGAGCTGCGTCGGCTCCTGGCGGGCGGCACCGTGAGCTTCGGCGAGACGGAGAGCCGGCTGAGGAATGCGAGCCCGCGGCCGACCCCCGTGTATCTCCTGGCCGCGGGCCCCCGCATGGTTGAGCTGGCCGGCGAGGTGGCCGACGGCGCGCTGATGCTAGTCGGGCTCCACCGCGACGCCGTCGGCGCCGCGCGGCGCCATCTCGAGGAGGGCGCGCGCCGCGCCGGCCGCTCGCTGGACGGCTTCCGCACGATCTTCATCGTGCCCATCGCCGTCGAAGAGAGGGTGGAGGCGGCATGGCGCTGGGCCCAGCGCTGGTTCGCCCCCGGGCACCCGTGGCTCCTCTACCCGAGCGCATCCAACCTTTACTGGCTGCGCCGCGCCGGGATCGATCTCCCGGAGGCGGTCGCGCCGGAGACGATCTCCGACGGGGAGGCCGCGCGGATCTGCGATGCCTTCGGGCTCTTCGGCCCGGCCGAGCGCTGCCTGGATCGCCTCGTGCAAGCCCGCGAGGAGGCCGGGGTGGAGCACGTGTTCCTCTTCCCCGCCCACACGCTCGACGGCGGGTACGACATGCCCGGGCGGGAGGTCGAGGCCTTCGCCCGGATCATGCGGCCGCGCCTTCCCCGATGACGCTGCCGATCAGGACCGCGGATGAGCTGGCCGATCCCGCGCTCGAGGCGCGCTGGAGCGCTCGCCTGGCCCATCCGCAGATGGCCCTCCTGCGGCGCATCCTGAGGCGCTTCGCCGAGCGCGGCGGCCCCGTCCCGGTGGCCGATCTCCACGGGGCGCTCCCCGAGCGCGAGGCCCGCGCGGCGCAGGACGCCCTCGCCGCGCTGGATGCCGACGATCTCATCCGCCTCGCCGGCGACCGGATCGACCTCGCCTACCCCTTCTCGGCCGGCCCCACGCCCTTCGCCCTGCGCCTGACGGGCGGGCGACAGCGCTACGCCGTCTGCGCCATCGACGCGCTCGGCATCGCGCCGATGCTGGGCGAGCCCGTCGGCATTGTCTCCGAGTGCCACCACTGCCGCATGCCACTGGCGCTGTCGGTGATGCCGGACGGCCCGGCGCCCGATGCCGAGGGAATCATGGTGTGGGTGGGGCAGCGCGAGGCAGGCGCCCACCGGATCGCCTCCTCGCTCTGAACGACGCTCAACTTCTTCCGGTCGGAAGAGCATGCGCGGGCCTGGTGGGAGAGACATCCGGACGCCCCCGGCGCGGCGGCCACCGTCGGCGAGGGCTTCACGCTCGCCCGCCGGATCTTCGGCGACCTGCTGCGTGGTGCTATGCTGGCTCGCGACGCCATCCGGGAGGGGCGCGGGCCATGGGACTCGAGCAGCAGCTCACCGACAGGCTGACGCAGGCCATCAAGGAGAAGGACGCGCTCACCGCGGACGTGGTGCGCATGCTCAAGACCAAGCTGATGGAGCGCCGCACGGCCAAGGGCTTCGCGGGCGTGGTGGACGACGCCCTGGTCCTGGACGTCATCGGCGCCTACCGCAAGCAGCTCCAGAAGGCGCTCGGCGAGTTCGAGAAGCTGGGCGAGCGCGGCGCGGCGCAGGCCGCCCAGCTCCGCTTCGAGGTCGGCTTCTGCGAGCGCTACCTGCCCGCGGGGCTCGACGAGGCGGCGCTGCGGGCACTGGTCCAGGAGCGCGTCGCCACGCTCGGCGTGTCCGATGTCAAGCAGGTGGGCCGGCTCGTCGGCGATATCATGAAGACCCACAAGGGGCGGGTCGAGGCCGCCGCAGTCAAGCGCATCGCCGAGGAGCTACTGAGGGCATAACGACATGGACTGGCAACCGGAGCTGGACGAGCTGAGGCGCCGCGAGGCGCTGGCCGAGCAGCTCGGCGGGTCCGAGCGCGTCCGCCGGCAGCACGAGGGCGGGCGCTACACGATCCGGGAGCGCATCGCGCTCCTCGCCGACCCCGGCAGCTTCCACGAGATCGGCAAGATCGCCGGGCAGGCAATCTACGACGCGCGGAATGACCTCGCCGGCTTCACCCCGTCCAACTTCGTGTTCGGCCGGGCCACGGTGGACGGGCGCCCCGTGGTCATCGGGGGGGACGATTTCACGGTGCGCGGCGGGTCGGCGGACGCGACCATCAGGGAGAAGCACTTCACCTGCGAGCAGATGGCGCATGACCTCCGGCTGCCGCTGATCCGCCTCGTGGAGGGCTCCGGCGGCGGCGGCTCGGTGAAGACCATCGAGACCACCGGCCGCGCCAATGTCCCCGGCGTCACCGGCTGGGAGTGGGTCGTCACGAATCTGGGTACGGTCCCGCGGGTGGCGATGGGCCTGGGCTCCGTGGCCGGGCTCGGCGCAGCCCACCTGGCCGCCTCGCATTATTCCGTCATGATCAAGGGACGCTCGGCCATGTTCGTCGCCGGGCCGCCCGTCGTCGAGCGCCTCGGCCAGAAGCTCACCAAGAACCAGCTCGGCGGATGGGAGATCCAGCTCAAGGCCGGGGCCGTGGACCATGCCGTGGACACCGAGGAGGAGGCCTTCGCCTGCGCCCGCCGCTTCCTGTCCTATCTCCCCTCCTCCATCGACGAGCTGCCGGCGCGCGGGCCCCGGACCGACGATCCCGGGCGCCGCGAGGAGTGGCTCCTCCACGCCGTCCCGCGCGACGTCCGCAAGACGTACAAGATGCGCGCCATCGTGGAGGCCGTCGTCGACCAGGGCTCCTTCTTCGAGATCGGGGCGCTCTACGGCCGCCCGATCATCACGGGCCTGGCCCGGCTCGATGGCTGGCCCGTGGCGCTCATGGCCAGCGACCCCCTCTTCTACGGCGGCACCTGGACGGCGGATGCCTGCCAGAAGGTCGAGCGCTTCGTGGACCTGGCGCAGACCTTCCACCTGCCGGTGGTCTACCTCGTCGACTGCCCCGGCTTCCTCATCGGGCTCGAGGCGGAGCAGACGGGCACCATCAAGCAGGGCGTCCGCGCCATGTCGGCCATCTGGCAGACCACCATCCCCTGGTGCGCCGTGATCGTCCGCAACGCCTTCGGCGTCGCCGGCGCCGCCCACAGGCACGGCGGCCGCTACTGCCCCCGCTACGCCTGGCCCTCGGGCCGCTGGGGCTCGCTGCCCCTCGAGGGCGGCATCGAGGCCGCCTACCGCGCCGAGCTGGACGCCGCCCCCGACCCGGCGGCGAGGCTCGGGGAGATCGACGCCCGCCTCACCAAGCTCCGCTCGCCCTTCCGCTCCGCCGAGACCTTCTGGATCGAGGAGATCGTGGACCCCCGCGACACGCGCCCGCTCCTCTGCGACTTCGCCAACCTGGCCGCCCCGCTCCGGCGGCCCGGCCCCTCGACCCACCAGATGCGCCCGTAGCCCGATGCTTGCTCGACGGGGGGCGCGCGCGGTATAGTCGGCCCGTCCGGAACGATAGGGAACGGCCGCATGACCCTTCGACGTGAGCCAACGGGGCACCCGTTCGGCGCGAGCGCGCGCTCAACCGCGGGCCGGCCCCGGTGAGGAGCCCGGCCGCCCGGATGTTCGGCCCGTGACCCCGTCGGCAGCCTTGGAGAGTATGCGCACCGGGATACGCTGCGCGAGAGTACCTCCACTCTCCACGCGCGAAGGTCGCTCCACGCGGAGGCAAGCGCCCGGATGGAGAGGCCTGGGAGCCAGTAGAAGCGGCCGCGCCCGGGCCGGCATACGCTGCCTGACTTCGGAGGGGTTCCGATACTACGCAGCTCAGCCTATCCTGACCCCGAAGTCGAGCTGCACCACCGAGGAGAACGGCATGCCGCTCGTCAAGTGTCCACATTTGGGGGCGCCCTTGGCATGACGTCTTCCGGGCTTCAGGTAGTGTAGGCCTCTAACATCCGGTTGGATGGCGCTCGGACCAGGATGACGCCGAAGGGGAGGGCCGAGAGGTTCTGCTGGAACTCCAGGTTTCGGTCCATGGTGACCAGCACATCATAGGTGCCGCGCATGAGGCGGAGCAGCTCGCCGTTCTTGATGCCCGCCCAGCCACGGCCGACGACCGTTTGGACGTCGTAGCCGTGAAGCTCTTGAGCGAGGTCTAGCGGGAGTTGCTCGTCAAGAAGAACGCGTACCGCCCAGGAGCGAGTCGCGCGCGAGGTCGAGCGCAGCGACGGCCTGCTCACGCTTTACCGACGGGAACTGCCGGAGGAACTCGCCAAGGGTGTCGCCCCCCTCGAGGTAGTCGAAGAGCGACTGCACCGGGACCCGGGTGCCGACGAAGACCGGCGTTCCACCGAGGATGTCAGGATCGCTGTGGAACACTTGGCTGAGCGGCGTCATGCTGACAGGTCCCCCTCGAACGAGTATACACGCGAGCCAGTCGGATACCCAACCCCGGCATCCAGCCGACCACGGCTCCACCCTGTGCGTCTGCGACTTCGCCACCCCGGCGGCCCCGCTGCGCCGGCGCGCTGCGCTCTTCCGCGATGTGTCCCGGCCGCGTCAGGCGAGCCAGCTGAGCTCGAAGCCCTGGCCGGCGGCGCGCACCCGGCCGCCGTGGGGGGCGGCGAAGTGAGCGGGCAGCAGCAGCGCCCCGCGCTCGCAGCACAGCTCGAGCAGCCGCCGGCGCGAGGCCGCGGAGGCCGCCGGGTCGAAGCACGCGACCGTGCTCCAGTCGGGGTGGTACACCTGGAACGGGTGGTGGATGGTGTCGCCGGCGAACACCGCCTCGGAGCCTCGCGACGCGAGGCGGATCTGGGCATTGCCGGGCGTGTGCCCTGGCGCCAGCTCGACGGTGAGGGTGCCGTCCACCGCATGCCCGTCCTCGATCATCTCGGCGCGCCCCGCCTCCACGATGGGCAGCACGCTGTCGGCGAACGCGTTGCGACGGATGGGGCTCGGGTCCGGGTGCGCGAGGCAGTGCTCGTACTCGATGCGCGAGAAGAGGTAGCGCGCCCTGGGGAAGGTGGGAACCCAGCGGCCGTCCTCGAGCACGGTGTTCCACCCGACATGATCGGCGTGCAGGTGGGTGCACATCACGTAGTCCACGTCCTCCGGCGCCGCGCCCGCGGCGCGCAGCCGCTGGAGGAACGGGGTGTTCATCCGGTGCCAGTGCTCGCGGGGCAGCCGGTCCTTGTCGTTGCCGATGCAGGCGTCGATGAGCACGGTGTGGCGGCCGGTCCTGACGACCCAGCTGTGCATGCTGAGCACGAGCGCCCCACGCTCCGCGATGTAGTGCTGCGGCGCGAGCCAGGGCAGGTGCGGGCGCAGTCGCTCCGCGTCGAAGGCAGGGAAGAAGCCCGCGGCCGTGAAGCTCGTGTCGATCATCTCCTCGATGCGGATGCAGGTGGCGTCGCCGACCGTCAGTCTGTCCATTCTGGTCCCTCGTTCCTCCCCGTCTCGACCCGGCCTGTCCCGGTTCCCCCCTGGCGCGGGCTGACCGCTGGCGATTGTGCGCCCTTGCGGCCGCGTCTGCCACCCCCCGGGGCGGCCTCGGGTTTGCTCATCCCGGCGGCTGGCAGTACCATGCGGTGCCGCGACCTCCGCGAGCAGGGGGAGCCCTGGGACTCGAGCAGCAGCGCGCCGCCCAGAGCTGGCCCGAGTCCCCCCACGAATCGGGGAGCGCGCAGTAGGCGGGATCGTCGTAGCGATCGAGCCTGAAGGCGCCCTCGGTGCCAGCATGAGTCAGACGGCCCCTCCCTCCGGGCTCTCTGAGGAGGGCGAGACGGGATGACCCCATGGAGACTTAGGTGGCGCTAGGGCGCATAAGAAACCCGAACGCCCCTTCGGCCGCGCAACCCGGGCGGCCAGGTCGCGGTTTCCCCGGGCAACTCGGGGCTGCCCCCGGCAGTGCCCAGCCCGAGGAGCGCGAAGGCGAGCGGGGCCATCGCGATCGCCCCGGGGCCCCGCGCGCGGCGCAGGCGCCGGCCAGGGTCAGGGCAGCGCCGACAGTTGAACGGCAGCGCCGCGCGAGCCGAGTCGTCGGTTCCTGCGGTGCCCACGTAGAGGATTCCGGCCATGGAGGTCTCCTGTCGCGACAGTCTCGCGTCAAGCATGACCGCACCCCGGGCGGAATCTGTGCGTATAATCGCGGCAGCATGAAACACTGGCGCGTCACGGCCGTCGGCCTGCTGGCCGTCGTGGTGCTCGCGGTGGGCGTGGCGCCGGCATCCGGGCACGTCAGGAGCCACGCGCTGGCCGCCCCGGACGCCACCGGCACCCAGGCCGGGCTCACCCCGTCGGCCCTCTACGCGGCGCCAGGACTCCCGGCGCCGGTGTGGGGCCTCGCCCTCGCGCTCGTCGTCACGTTGGCGCTGGTGCGGCGGCGTCCGCGCCACACCCTCGCGCTCGTCGTCGCGTTGACACTGACCGTGTTCAGCTTCCAGGCCGGCGTCCACTCGGTCCACCACCTCGGCGCCGGCGACGGGGGCCAGTGTCCGGTCGCCACGGCGGCCGCCCAGACCGCGGGCACCCTCGTTCTGCCGGTGGACGTTCTGCCCGCGCCCGTCCTCCTGGCTCGCTGCGGGGCGTCGCTCGATGATACCGACCCGGCCTGGCGGGCGCTCGGCGCCGAGCGGGACCGGGCTCCCCCCCGCCTCGCGTAGCCTCACCCCCCTGCACGTCGCGCTCACCGCTCACTGCCCGTCCGCGGTCCCGGCGAGCGCTCCGCGCGACCCGTGTGACAGCCGATCGATCCCCGAAGGAGGACAGCGTCCGCTCATGGCGCAACGTTGGACGTATCTGCGATGCCGGCTTCCCGGACGTCGCCCCGTCGACCGAGACGGCATGGCGGCCCTTCGTCTCTTTGTACTCGCCGTCCTCGTGGCGGCCGGACCCGCCCTCGGCGCGGAGTTCAGGAGCGGCGTCCTCGAGCCGCCGCGGCCGGCGCCGGATTTCACGCTGCGGACGCCGGCGGGCACCGAGTTCCGCCTCGCGCACCATCGCGGCGACGTCGTCGCCCTGACTTTCGGGTACACGTTCTGCCCGGACGTGTGCCCCACCACGCTCGCCGAGCTCACCCAGGTGCGCGAGCGCCTCGGTGCCGCGGCCAGGCGACTGCACGTCGTCTTCATCACGGCGGACCCGGAGCGCGACACGCCCGAGCGCGTGCGGGCGTACACGCGGGCCTTCGACGCAACGCTCGTCGGGCTCCTGGGCACGGCCGAGGAGCTGGCCCGGGTGCGCAAGGCATACGGCGTGACCGCCCAGAAGCGCGTGGTCCCCGGGACCTCGGCCACGTACCTGGTCGACCACTCAGCCTTCGTCTACGTCATCGACCCCGAGGGCCGGCTGCGGCTCATGTTCCCGTTCGGCACGTCGATCGACGACATGACTCACGACATCGGACTTCTCCTGAGGAGGTAGATCCATGCGAACGATCTCTGTCGTCCTCCCCCTCGCGGCGCTGGCCGCGCTCGTCGTGCTGCTCTCGCCGGCGCCCGCGGCGGCGCAGGCCGCCTCGGCCATCCGCCTCGAGAACCCCTGGGCGCGCCGCGCGCC
>Ga0156334_1277_pt1 | contig 16126 bp, 16 predicted proteins | sample RifCSPlowO2_12_FD_107982 | JGI IMG/M metagenome (GOLD analysis project Ga0156334, IMG submission 107982) | Candidatus Rokubacteria bacterium RIFCSPLOWO2_12_FULL_71_19
CGACTGGGCCATCTTCGCCGTGGATGACATCGGCGATCTGGCGCTGTCCTTCCACCTCGACGCCCACCCGCTGGCCGTGGCGCGGCTCACGCGCTTTCTCGTCCAGCACGAGGTGCCCTTCGTGCTCCACGAGTCCTTCATCGTCGACGACGAGGACCGCATCGTCTTCGAGTCGGACACCGGCGCCGACGTGCCCGGCCCGAACTAGCCCCCTCGCCACCGCCGAGGCGGCTCCGCCCGTCTCTCGACCCACGCTGAGCGGCCCGCGGGCCGCGCGGCCCGCGCCCGGTGGGCGGCCGGATCGAGCCCCGATGCCGGCGCCCCCGGGCCGCGCGCGCTTGTGCCCGGCTTCACCAAGCATGACCGGAGTCATACCGGGTCGGCTCGCCCGGCCGCAGTCTGGGCGCCATGCGCGCCTCCATCGCCGACCTGCAGGCCATCCCGGCGTTCTCGAAGCTGGACCCGAGGGCGCTGGCGCTCGTCCAGGGGGCCGTGGTGGAACGCACCTTTCCCCCGGGGCAGATGATCTTCCTCGAGGGGGAGCCGGGCCAAGGCCTCTGGTTCCTCAAGGACGGCCGGGTGCGGATCTACCGCGTGTCGGCCGAGGGGCGCGAGCAGGGCTTCTGCGTCATGCGGGCGGGGATGTGCTGCGGCTGTCCGCTGTTCTACGGGGAGACCAACCCCGCCTCGGCGCAGGCGCTCGACACGGTCACCATGTACTTCATCCGCGCCGCGGCGGCGCTCGGCCTGGCCGAGCAGAGCCCCGAGATCGGCCGGGCGCTCTTCGGCGTCTTCGCCAACGGCGAGAAGATCCTCTCGTCGCTGGTGGTCAGCCTCTCCTGCTCGCACCTCGCGGGCCGCCTGGCCCACCTCCTCCTCGAGCAGTCGCAGGAGCCGCGGGCGCGGCCCCACCCCCAGTCCCCGCCCTCTGTCGCCTTCAGTCACCAGGATCTCGCCGGCCTCCTCGGCACCAGCCGCGAGGTGGTGACCCGCTCCCTGGACCGGCTCGCGCGCGCGCGGGCGATCCAGCTCGGACGCCGGCGCATCGTCATCCTCGACCCCGCCAAGCTGAGGGCCATGGCGCGCTGATGGACGGGTAGGACTTTAGTCACAGAGCGGAGCCGCCGCCCGGCGTACCTACTCGGGGTGATGGCACCGCTCCTCATCGCCACGGACACGAGGTTCCCCATGAGCGAGCCCCGCCGCGCCCTCGCCGCCATGCCCCTCTTCGCCGGGCTCCCGGCGCCGGAGATCGAGAGGCTCGGCCGGGTGATCGAGCAGCGGACCTTCGAGCGAGACCAGGAAATCAACCGCGAAGGCGGGGCCTGGGAAGGGCTCTTCATCGTCAAGTCCGGCAAGGTCAAGCTGAGCAAGCGGGCCATGGGCCGCGAGCTGACCATCGCCATCATGGAGCCCGGCGAGCCGCTCAACATCGCCCCCCTGTTCGAGGGCGGGCCCAATGTGTTCCAGACCGGGGCCATGGGGCGTGTCACCTGCTACTACCTGCCCGCCGAGGCGGCCCGGGCCTTCGTCTCCACCCACCCCACGGTCCAGAGTGCGCTGCTGCGGGCGCTGAACGTCCGCATCCGCCGGCTGGCCTCCCTCGCGAGCGAGATGTCGTTCACGGGGGTCAGCGGGCGGCTGGCCGCCTGGGTGCTCGAGGAGGCCCGGCGGAAGGGCGTGCGCACGGAGCGGGGGCTCGCCGTGCCGCGGGATCTGAGCATGCGGGAGCTCGCGTCGCTCCTGGGGACGGTGCGCCGGGTGCTCTCCCGCTCTGCGGCCGAATTGCGGCGGGAAGGAGCCATCGAGGTGACCCCTGAGTGGATCGTCATCCGGGACCCGGAGCGGCTCCGGGCGCGGGCGGGGGAGCGCTGAGGCCCGATGGCGCGCGGGGCTGGCGCAGGCGAGATCACAGCCGGAGGTGAAGCGATGGGCAAGTGGGAGACCCCTGGGACCTTCGTCCTCAACCTCATCTACGTGGGGCTTTTCGTCAGCCTGTACTTCCTGACCTTCTGGGAGCTGGCGGGCAAGTGGGGCGTGCAATGAGTCCGGAGACGGTCGTGATGGCGGGGGGCCAGCCGAAGACGCTGACCGGGGTGTGGCTCGACAGCCTCGGCTTCTGGTTCTTCCTCTGTCTGCTGGAGGGCGCGGCCTGGGTCGTCTGGACGCTGCTCGAGGTGCAGAACCACTACTACTTCTCCACCACGCCGTTCAGCACCGCCGGGACGATGATTCCGTGGTGAACCGGGAAGGAGAGGCGTGATGGCAGGGACGGCCTTCGATCCGCCCGTGACCGGCTGGGAGCAGCGCATGCCCGGCGACAAGCGGTTCTTCCTGTGGGTGCTCCTCCTCCAGGCGATCCTGCTCATCGGCCTCAGCGGCGCCTGGATCTTCGTGGGCAGTCACAACAACCCGGTCAAGCGCTTCCGCGTCACGCCGGAGGAGTTCTCCCAGCGCGTGGCCGAGTTCGTGAACCGGTACCAGGTCGGGCCGCGGACGGTCCGCGTGCCGCCGGGGCAGGACGCCTACCTGCTCTCGCGGATGTGGAGCTTCTACCCGGACCTCATCCTGAAGCGAGGGCAGCCGTACACGATCTGGTACTCGTCCGCGGATGTCACGCACAACCCGCAGATCGGCGAGCAGCTCCTGAGCTTCCAGGCCGTGCCCGGGCATGCGCAGGGCGTCACCCTCACGCCCAACACCACGGGGACGTTCCTCGTGTACTGCGGCGAGTACTGCGGCCTCGGGCACCAGGCCATGATGGGCAAGATCGTCGTCGAGGACTGAGGCGCGGTCCGCGCACACAGGAGGACCACGTGGAAGCGATCTACACGGATCCCGACACCGGCCTGCGGCTCGACCGCGCCACGCGGCGGCTCATCGTCGCTTTCCTGGGCACGGCCTTCGTCATCCTGGGCGGCGCCGCCACGGCGGCGCTCCTCGTGGCGCTCACGCGCGCCCCGGCCATCCAGCTCCTGTGGCCCTCGGCCTACTACATGGCGCTGACCTTCCACGGCATCCTGGCGCTGACCATGTGGCCGCACGTCATGGAGGGAGCCATCTGGCTCTGGGCCTGCACGGCGCTGCTCAGGACGCGGCTCGTGTCGCCCGCGCTGGGCTGGCTCGCCTACGGGCTGGCCGCGCTCGGCATCCTCATGGTCCTGGGGACGGTGGCCAGCGGCAAGGCGAGCGTCATGTACACCCTCTACGTCCCGCTGCGCGCCGACCCGCTCTTCTACCTCGGGCACGTGCTGTACGCGGTGGGGCTGCTCGTGCTCATGGTCCTGTTCGGGCTGCAGCTCCTCAAGGCGCGGGCCGAGGGCAGCTACATGGGCTCGCTCCCGCTCCTGACCTACGGCATGGCGGTCTGCGCCATCATCACCGTGGTCGCGATCATCGGGGCGGTGGCGGCCTTCGTGCCCGCCATGCTCTGGGCCTTCCGCATCCTGGTCACCAAGGTGGACCCGCTGTACTTCAAGGCGACCTTCTGGTCCATGGGGCACACGCTCCAGTACACCAACATCACGGCCATGGTCGTGGCGTGGTACGCGACGGCGACCTTCGCGCTCCGGGCCAAGCCCGTGTCCGAGAAGTTCTCGCGCTGGGCCTTCTCGCTGTACCTGGTCACGACGCTCCCGGTCTTCATGCACCACCTCCTCGTGGACCCGACCTGGTCGCACGCGGTGAAGTGGGTGGGCGCGACGTTCGTCGGCGTCCTCCTGGGGATCCCCAGCGCCATGCACGGGCTCGCGGTGCCGGCCTCGGTGGAGAAGACCCTGCGCGGGCGTGGCGCCACGGGGCTCTGGGGCTGGCTGCCCCGGTGGGGCTGGGGCGATCCCTCCATGGTGCTGCTGGCCTTCTCCGTGGTCCTCTTCGGCATCGGCGGGTTCGACGGCACGGTGGCGACCACGCTGCAGCTCAACATGACCCGACACAACAACATGTGGATGCCCGCTCACATCCACGGCGCCCTGGCGGGCGGCACGACGCTGGGCTTCATCGCCTTCGCCTACGGCTTCCTGCCGCATCTGGGCTTCGAGATCAGGGCGAAGCGCCTCGCCCGGTTCCAGGCCTGGCTCACGGGCATCGGCTTCCTGGTCTTGATGGCGGCCATGCACTGGGGCGCCCACTACGGCGTGCCGCGGCGCATGCCGGACATCGGCTTCGCCGGGGCCGATGCGCCGGTGCCGAATTGGTTCGCGCCGATGAACCTCTTGGGCGTGGGCGGGCTCATGGCCGCCACGGGCCTCCTCATCTTCGTGGCCATCGGATTGACGAGTCTGCTCGCGGGCAGCACGCGCCAGCCCGAGTTGCTGGCGGAGGCCCGCGACCTTGCCCCGGCGCCGGAGCCGCCGGGCCGTCTCCTCGGCGCCACCGCCGCCGCCGGCATCGCCCCCGGGCCCACCGCCGGGTGAGCCCGATGCTCTTTCCCGACCAGGAGGTCCCGGGGGGCGCGCCCATCGAGGCACGCCGGCTTGTCCGCGCCTGGGTGTTCCTCGCCACCGTGCTGCTCGCCGCGGCGGGGCTCCTCGTGATCCCGGCGGCGCTCGGCGCGGCAGCGGGGAAGGAGGTGCTCGCGGCCCCGGCCGTCGTGAGGACGCTGGTCGGCCACGTGTTCTTCTCTCTCGTGCTCGGGTCCACCGCCTTCGTGGTCGTCCTCATGATGCAGGCGGCGCTCTGGCTGGAGGCCGCGCGCCTCCCACGGCTCCCCGGGTGGATCGGGCTCTGGCTGGCCGTGGCGGGCGCCGTGCTGGCCGCCGGCGGCAGCGTGGGGACATGGGGCCAGCCGGTCCTCACCGAGTTCGTCCCGGTCGTCGTCGAGCCCGCGTTCCTCTCGGGCTTCGCCCTGTTCATGGCGGGCGTGGCCCTGACCACCGGCGGCTTCATCTACGCGGTGGCCGTGTCCCAGACCGCGCGGATGGCGCTGCCGCCCTTCGGGATGCTCTGCGCGGCGGCGATGCTCGTGGCCACGGGGCTCGCCGGCGTCGCCTCCATCACGCGGCTCTTCGGCGACTGGTTCGCCTTCCAGCTCGCCTGGCGCACGCCGGCGGTGCTGTTCCAGGCGATCTTCTGGGGCCCCGCCCATCTCATCCAGGCCGCCGTGCTCGGCGCCCTGGTCGTGGCCTGGCTCCTGCTCCTGCCGCGACCCGGCCTCGGGCGCGGGGCCGAGACCCTGGGGCGCCTCGGCCTGATCGCCCTCGTCCTGGTCGCCGCGGCCACTCTCGTGGCCCTGTACGCGCTCGACCCGCTGGCGCTCCCCGGCATGGCCGCGCTGAACATCGCCATCTCCGACGCGCAGGTGCTGCCCGTCCTCATCCTCGCGGTTGTGATCCTCCGGGCCCGCTTCCGCGCCGACGGGCGGGGCGGCTCCCCCGCGCTCGGGCTGTCCATCGCGCTGTTCGCCCTCGGCGTCGGCATCGCGGTGGCGGGCGTCACGCAGCCGAGCCTGGCCTGGGTCCCGGCCCATTATCAGGCCCTGATCCCCGGCGCCGTGCTCGTGGCCTTCATGGGGGTGACGACGGAGCTGCTCCCGTGGCTCGGCGGCCGCGCGCCGAGCCGCCGGCTCGCCGCGATCCACGCGTATCTCTATGGCGGCGGCATTGCCCTCGTGTCGCTGGCGATGCTCTGGGCGGCGCTCGGCGGGGGGGAGCGGCGCGGCTACTTCGTCACCGTGACGGCCGCTGGACCCGCGGCGCTCCTCTGGCTCGGCGGGCTCGGGGCCGGGCTCGGCCTGGCGGGATTCGCGGCGAGCGTGCTCAAGTCGCTCCTGGGGGGCGTGAGGTTGCCCGCCATGGCCGGAGGCTCGGCGCAGCCGTGCTGACCGAGGCCCCCGCGGCCGCCGCCGCGCCGGTGTGCTTCCACTGCGCGCTACCGGCCGGCGCTCGGCCGCTGCGCCGCCGGGTGGCCGGCGCGCTCGAGCCCTTCTGCTGCCACGGCTGCTATCTCGTCCTCCTCGTCACGGGGCAGCAGGGCGAGCGGGGCGAGTCGCTCCTGGCGCTGGCCCGGCTCATCGTGGGCGTGACCTGCGGCATGGTCGTCATGATCTTCTCCTGGTCCCACTACGCCGACCGCTACGCGCTCGGCCACGTGCCCGGCGAGGCCGATGCCCTCGCCGTGCTCTCGCGGTACTACGTGATGCTGGCCGCCACGGCGGTGGTGGCCGTGCTGGGGCTCCCCCTGCTGGGAGACGCCCTGCGGGGGCTCCGGAGTCTCCGCGCCGGCATCGCGCCCCTGATCGCGATCGGCGCGTTCTCGGCCTACGCGGCCTCGGTCGTCGCCGTCGTGCGCGGGGGCGAGACGTACTTCGACACGGCGACCATGATCCTCATCTTCTTCACGCTCGGCCGCTTCCTCGAGGCGCGCGGCCGCGCCAGCGCCGCCGAGGCCCTGCGCGGGCTCCAGCGCCTCGTTCCCGACAGCGCGCATGTCCTGAGAGCGGGCGGGGAGGCCGTGGTCCCGGTGGAGGAGATCGAGGTCGGCGAGCGCGTCCTGGTGCGCCCCGGCGAGACGGTGCCCATGGACGGCGTGGTGCGCGAGGGCTGCGGGAGCGTGAACGAGGCGCTGCTGACCGGCGAGAGCCGCCCCGTCACCCGGGACGCGGGCGACAGGCTCCTGGCCGGGGCGCTGAGCCTCGACGGGGCCTTCGTCCTCGCGGTGACGGCGCCCGCTCACCGGCGGGCCATCGCGCGGCTCGCCCGGCTGGCCGAGGAAGCCCGGCAGCAGAAGCCGGCATGGGTCGGCCTCGCGGACCGGGTCGCGAGCGCCTTCACGCCGCTCGTCCTCCTCCTGGCCGCCGGAGCCCTCGCGTTCTGGTGGACGCGCATGGGCTTCGTGCCGGCCGTCCTCGTCGCGCTCTCCGTCCTCCTGATCGCCTGTCCCTGCACGCTCGGCGTCGCCACCCCGCTGGCCTTCTGGACGGGGCTCGCCGTGGCGGCCCGGCGCGGGATCCTCGTGCGGTCGGGCGGGGTCCTCGAGCGGCTCGCTCAGGTGAGCGACGTCTTTCTCGACAAGACCGGCACGCTCACATGCGGGTCCTTCCGCCTGGTGGACGTGATCGTCGAGCGCGGGGCTCACGGCCCCGCCGGAGTCGGCGAAGGCCGGCTCCTGCTCCAGCTGGCGGCCTCGCTCGAGTCGCGCGCCGCGCATCCGGTGGCAGGCGCCCTGCGCCAGGGCGCGGCGCTGGCGGGCCTCGGCGAGCTGCCCGTCACGGCCTGGCGCGCCGAGCCCGGCCTCGGCGTCCGCGGCCGCCTGGCGGGCGGCGGCGCCGAGGAGTACGTCCTCGGCAACCGGCGGCTCATGGAGCGCGCGCGGCTCGCCATGGAGCGTGAGCTGGGTGAGGCCACGACCCGGCGCGGGGGACAGGGCGAGACGGTCGTGTACCTCGGCTGGGGGGGACGTGTCCGCGGGGCCTTCGCCGCCGCCGAGGAGGTGCGTCCCGAGGCCCGCGAGGCGACGCAGGCGCTCGAGCGCATGGGCCTGCGCGTGGCGGTGCTGAGCGGCGACGATCGGGGCAGCGTGGAGCGCCTCGGCCTGACGCTCGGGATCGCGGATGCGCGCTGGGCGCTCCTGCCCGAGGACAAGGTCGCGGCGGTGCGCGTGGCCGGCGGCCCGGCCGGGCGCCGGGTGGCGATGGTGGGCGACGGCGTCAACGACGCGGCAGCGCTGGCCGCAGCCCATGTGGGCATCGCCATGGGCTGCGGCGCCGATGTGGCGCGGGCCGCGGCCGACGTCACCATGGTCGGCGCGGATCTCAGGCAGCTGCCCTGGCTCCTCCGCTTCTCGCGCCGGGTGAGGCGCACCGTGGCGACCAATCTCGTCTGGGCGTTCGCGTACAACACCGCGGGGATCGGCCTGGCGCTGGCGGGCTGGCTGCCGCCCGTGCTGGCCGCGCTGGCCATGGTCGCGAGCAGCCTGTTCGTCCTCGGCAACACGCGGCGGCTCCACCGCGGCGCGGCTCAGGCATGAGCCGCGGGCGCCGCCTTCATCCAGGAGGAGATCGGCGATGAGGATGCGAGGGGGGATCGCGGCAGTTCTCGGGGTGGCCATGGCGCTGCTGGCCGTGGAGGCCGGGCCGGCACGGGGTGGCGAGCCGGCGACGCCCGAGGACCTCGCCTGGGGCAAGACCGTGTACGTGCGGGCGTGCGCCAACTGCCACGGGACTCAGGGCAAGGGGGACGGCATGGCCGCCGAGTTCCTCGACCCGCGGCCGCGGGACTTCACCAAGGGGCGCTACAAGTTCCGCACGACCCCCAGCGGCGCGGTTCCGACCCTCGAGGATCTCGGGCGCACCGTGAGCCACGGGCTCGCCGGCACCGCCATGGGGCCGTGGCGGGAGCTCTCGAGCAAGGACCTCCGCGCCGTGCTGCTCTACGTCCAGTCCTTCTCCGAGCGGTTCCAGGCAAAGGCTCCGCAGCCCATCACCGTCCCTCCGGAGACGCCGTTCTCGCTGGAGGCGGTGAAGCGAGGGGCGAAGCTCTACACCGCCATCGAGTGCCACAAGTGCCACGGCAGCGAGGGCCGGGGCGACGGGCCCTCCGCGGGCCAGCTCAAGGACGACTGGGAGAAGCGGCCCATCCGTCCCCCGGACCTCACGCAGGGCGGCCGGTTCAAGCGCGGCGCGACGCCGCGCGACATCTACCTGACGGTGTTCACCGGGCTCACGGGCACGCCCATGCCGTCGGCCGCCGAGCAGCTCGAGAACGCCGAGCAGGAGTGGGATCTCGTCCACTATGTCTACTGGCTCTCCCAGGGCAAGCGCCCGCCGGCTCCGTGACATGGTGGACCCGAGAGGAGCCCTCACGGCCGTCGCGCTCAGGCGGCCCCTGCTCGCCGGCGCTGTCCTGGCGCTCCTGCTGATGGGAGCCGGACTTGCCCTGGCCACGCCGGGAGTCAGCTGGCGGGCCGGCGCGGCGCCGGGCGACGGCGGCGCGTTCAGCGTCGAGCCCGTCACGCCCCGCGGCGAGCCAGCGCCGGCCCCGCGCCCCGTCGCTGACTTCGCGCTCACCGATCAGGATGGACGCCGGGTGCGCTTCGCCGACCACGCCGGCAAGGTGCGGCTCGTCAACTTCGTCTCGACGGAGTGCCGGGTCGTCTGCGTCCAGGTCACGCGCGAGCTGCGCGGGCTGCAGCAGGCCCTCGGCCCGCGCATGGGCCGCGAGGTGGCCTTCCTCAGCATCGCGGTCGATGCCCGCCGCGACAGCCGCGCGGCCCTGCGCACCCTCGCCCGCCGTCACGAGGCGGACTTCGCCGGCTGGGCCTTCCTGTCCGGCTCGGCCGAAGAGCTCGCGACGGCGCGCCAGGCCTTCGGCGCCCTTGCCCTCGAGATGCCGCCGGGCGCCGAGCCCGGGAGGCACGAGATCGCGCACACCACGATCACCTACCTGGTGGACCGCCGGGGCCTGGTGAGGAAGAAGATCCCGCCCGGCCTCCTGACGCTCGGCGGCCTGCACGACGTCGAGGTCGTCCTCGGCGCTCCGGTCGAGGCCTCCCGGGATGCCTCGCGATAGGCGCGTACTGATGCCGGTTCGCGTCCCGCAGCGGCGGCGAGGCCTCCTCGTCACGGGGAGCCTCGTGACGGGCGGCGTCCTGCTCGCGGCCGGGCTCGCGCGCGCCGCCGGCCTGCACGGCGGCCACAGCGCGCCCGCGCTTCCCGGGCTTGGCCTGGGGGCGGCCCTCCTCTTCGGGCTTGCGAGCAGCGCCCACTGCGCCGGCATGTGCGGCCCCCTGGTGGGGCTGTACGCGGGCCAGCTCGATGCCGAGCGCCGGGCCCTCGTCCGGCGGCAGCACCTCCTCTTCAACCTGGGCCGGACCCTGGCCTACGCCAACCTCGGGGTCCTCTTCGGCGGCGTCGGGCTTCTCCTCGGCATCCGCCCGTGGACCGCCGGCACGGTGGGCGTGGCCGCCGGCCTCCTGGTCATGGCGCTGGGCGCCCGCCACCTGGGCCGGGGCGGCGGCATCGCCGCCTGGCTCGATCGCGCCCTTGCGGGGCCCTCCGGCGCCCTGGGCTCGGTGTGGCGGGGCCACGCGGCGCTGGCCCGTTCCCCGGGCGTCGCGCTCCTGGGGGCGCTGCACGGCTTCCTGCCGTGCCCGCTGCTGTACGTCATGTTCACCTCGGCCGTGGCGCTGGGCGACCCGCTGGCCGGCGGGGCCCTGCTCCTCGCCTTCGGCCTCGGGACCGTGCCCGCCCTGTGGGGGGTGGGCGCTCTCGCCCGCCGACTGCGGCCGGCCTGGCGCCCGCCGTGGGCGGTTGTCTTCGGCTGGACCGTCACCGCGTGGGGGCTGGTCCTGTTCGCCCGGGGCCTCCTGAGCCTCGGCTTGTTCTGACATTCCCGTACATGAGGCGCAGGGAGGAAGCGATGAAGGGAAGGGCGAGAAGAGGAGCGACGGCGCTGGCCGTCATCGCGGCGGCCTGCGGCCTGCTCGGCTCGGGCCCGGCCGCCGCCTACGACGCGGTCGAGGTCAAGAACGGCGGCGCCATCGAGGGGAAGGTGACGCTCGCCGGCAGCCCGCCGCCGCCGAAGGTCGTGCAGGTCGGGCAGGATGCCGAGACCTGCGGCAAGACCCAGGAGATCCGCGAGGTGGAAGGCAAGGACGGCGGGCTCAAGAACGCCGTCGTCCGGCTCGTGGGCATCACGAAGGGGAAGAAGCAGGATCTGCCGCCCGCGACGCTGGACCAGAAGGGCTGCGTCTTCATCCCCCACGTCGTCCTCACGGCGCCGGGCAAGCTCAGCGCGCTCAACAGCGATCCGGTCTCCCACAACGTCCACACGGACCCGGGGAAGAACGACCCCGTGAACGCCATCCTCTCCAAGCTCAAGCGGAAGGCCTCGATCTCCGTGGAGGCGCCCGAGATCATCCCGGTCAAGTGCGACCAGCACGGCTGGATGAGCGCCTACATCGTGGTGGCCGAGCATCCCTACTACGCCGTCACCGACGACACGGGCGCCTTCCGCCTGCGGGACGTGCCCCCGGGGAGGTACACGCTGGAGGCCTGGCACGAGAAGCTCGGCCGGGTGCAGCAGCCGCTGAGCGTCGAGGCGGGGAAGACCGCAGCCGTCAAGCTCACCTACAAGTGATGGGCCACGGACGAGGGAAAGGAGCCCGAGGAATGACGAGCACGATCCGTCGCAGTGCATGGCTGGGTCTGGGCCTGCTGGCCCTGGCGCTGGGAGCGCTCCCGGGGCCGGGGGCCGCCGAGGCGCAGGAGCGCGCGCGTCTGACCTTCGCGCCGGAGGTCCCGCCGCCCATTGCCCGCACCGAGCCGGCCGTGGTGGTCGTCGAGATCGAGGCCATCGAGAAGAAGGCCGCGCTGTCGGAGGGGGTGGAGTACGAGTTCTGGACCTTCGGGGGGCAGGTGCCCGGCCCCTTCATTCGCGTCCGCGTGGGCGACACCATCGAGGTGCGCCTCGCCAACAACGCCAAGAACCGGAACACGCACAACATCGACTTCCACGCCGTGACCGGGCCGGGCGGCGGTGCCGGTCACCTCGAGGCCAAGCCCGGGCAGCAGAAGGTCGCCCGCTTCAAGGCCATGAACCCGGGGCTCTACGTCTACCACTGCGCGGCCCCGCCCATCCCCGCCCACATCGCCAGCGGGCTCTACGGCATGATCCTCGTCGAGCCGGCGAAGGGGCTCCCGAAGGTGGACCGCGAGTTCTACATCATGCAGAGCGAGTTCTACACCGAAGGCGAGGTGGGGGCGCCGGGCTTCCAGGCCTTCTCTTCCAGGAAAGGGGCGGCCGAGAAGCCCGAGTACGTCGTCTTCAACGGCCGGGTGAACGCGCTCATGCCCGACGGCGGCGCGCCGCTCCGCGCCAAGGTCGGCGAGACCGTGCGCATGTACGTGGGCAACATCGGGCCCAACCTGGTCTCCTCCTTCCACCTCATCGGGGAGATCTTCGATCGCGTCTACCGCGAGGGCGGCGTCCCCGGCGCGGGCAACCCGGACCTCAACGTCCAGACGACCATGATCCCGGCCGGGAGCGCCTCCGTCGTGGAGTTCAAGCTGGAGGTGCCCGGCAACTACCTCCTGGTGGACCACAGCATCTTCCGCCTCGACCGCGGCGCCGTCGGCGTCCTCGCCGTCGAGGGCCCCCCCGCTCCGGCGATCTACCCCGCCACGCCCGCGTCGGGCAAGGGGCACTGAGCCCGGGCCCGCGGCGTGTCCACCGGGCGCCGTCCCGGTGGACACGTTGCGCCCCGTCTGGTAGGCTCTACCTTCCGTGGCGGGCTGGTAGCTCAGTTGGTAGAGCACAGGACTGAAAATCCTGGTGTCGGCGGTTCAATCCCGTCCCAGCCCACCATTCTTCTTCCCTACTTGCAACACACCCCCAGTTGACTTCCAGGGCGATTGTGCCAGATTTGTGACTCAGTCAGGCACACTCCAGCGCACTTGGGAGCACTTCGGACTCGGTTCGGTGAGCTGATCTCAAGGGAGAGGCCGGTCGCCACATGCAAGAGAAGGACCCGTGGAAGAGCATCCCTGAGGAAAGCCGGCTCGACTTCAAGGTGGTAGGGGAGCCTCTCGCCAGTCTAGCGGAGGCTACCGTGAACAAGATCGATCGAGAGTGGCCGCCGGCGTTGCAGGAAGTGCGGGGTGCCCAGCCGTTGTTCATGATGCTGACGAAGGTAGCGATCACCAGCTACGAGACGCTCAAGTATTTCTGCGCCGAGAAGCCAGACGACCCGAACCGGAGGATCTATTTCTCCTCCTCCGCCGGTCCCCTCCTGCGCTCACTGGCTGATGAGATCTATGCCGTCGTCTACATCGTTGAAGATATCCCGGCACGCGTGGCTTCGTACTATCGAGGGGGATGGCGCGAGTCAATCGAGGAAGATCGGAGGCTGAGGGAACGGTACGGTGAGGCTCCGGATTGGAGGGATTGGCTCGAGAGGAACCGTGAACGCTTGGGTTCGATGCAAGCCGAACTCAAGATCACTGAGGCGGAACTTGCGAAGCCTGCCCTCGTTGAGTATTGGCCTACTCCTGCTCAGATGAAGGGTTCGGACGAGACGAACGCCTTTTTTCGCTACCTGGACGCCTGGTTCTATCGACAGTTCTCGCAACAGTCGCATCTGTCGTATCCTGGCCTGGCGGCACGGGGAGCAAACTTCTTGCGTAAGCCGGACGACCCGGTTAAGGAAGGGATCTGGCTGAAGGCCCGATCCGATGCCGTAGGTCATGGGGTCATACTTCTGCTGGCGTACTTGACTGAGATCAACAGTTACTTCGAATTCGGCTTGCGAGATAGGTGCGCCTACCTGTGGGGGTTGCTCGGCGAGTACTTCGGAGTGGCCGCCGAGCTCCACGAGGCGCGGTACGCAGCGCTCCTAAGGAAGGATCGTTCCTGATCTGGAAGCAGATGTGCCAGATTTGTGACCAACTCAGGCGCACTCTGGAGCATTCCAGCGCGAGTCAGAGCGAGTCGAGGAATTGCCCGAGGTCAGTAGCCAGAAGGTCCTCCTTGGTCATTTCATATGCGACACGCCAGTTATCATCCTTCGACCATTCGAGTGCGAGGTCTTGGAATGTCTGATAGGGCGCTAGCGCAGCGTATTCGTCCCCCTTTACTTTGCGCACGGCTGTGGCGGGGAAATAGTTTTCGATGGCGCGACGTTCAAGGATGTGAAGCTGGACCCCGGCGGCGGCGCAGGCTCGCTGAAACTCCAATCGGTTCCTTGGGATCGGAGTGTCAGGACCCGTCTTCTCGCTGTCGATGACCGCCGCGAGCGCCGGGGAGATGCGTTTGAGTTCCTCTAGTTCCGCTGCTCTTGCACCAGTGATCATGGCATCTCCGCCCAAGGGAAACACTACGATTCGCTGGTCCTTTCGCAGCCGACGCAGGAACTGTCTGAAGGTTGGAAGATCAGTAGGCCCTTCGACGAGAAGGAGCTTGTCGAAGGCAAGTTCTCGGTAGCCGGAGAACGTAAGGTCATTCAGGAGGGTGGGAAGATCGGTGGCGGCTTCATGGAGGGTAACCTTACTCTCACCCTCCGCCAGTTTTCGAAAGGTATAGATCTGGTCCGCTGAGGAGCGAGCGAGCCCAAGGGAGTGTGTCGCAAAGAGAATTCCTGACCCGGCGTAGTGCGTTAGGCTAGAGAGGAACTTGAGCTGAAGGGACGGATGTAGATTTAGTTCCGGCTCGTCGATCAGAATGAACGTTGGCTGCTTCGCTGCGACATTGGCAAAAACTATGATGAACTGCGCGAGGCCACCACCGAGTTCATGCAGGCGAAAGCTCCGTCCGTTGATAAAAAGCTGAAGCGTCTGGTTGTCCGGCGACGCATTAATGTCAAATTGATCGAACCCAAAGAGAGCGCGAATGTCGGCGATTAGTCGATGGGTTGCCTGATTCTGTTGGATGGAGCTGCCCGTCTTCCACTCCCGGAAGGCCTGCACGAAAGCCTGTCCGACACTGATATCGTAATAGTCGCCCTTAGTGCCGACGTTGATAGCGTTTCGAAATGCAGGAAGATAGCAGGTGCGGACGAGCGCCTGCCCAGCGGCGAAGAGTGGTGAGAGATCAGCTACGGGTGTGTCATCAGCGTGGAGGACGGGATTGTTTCCGGAGGGGAAAGCGAGTTTAGTTGTGGAAGGATTGACGGCGACCTGGGGGTCATCCAGGCGTGCTGTCCAGCTTATCCCAGCGCGGTGCAGGGTAACGACAAAGCGGAGCAGCGGTGGAGTGCTGTGGGTAGCGTTGTCGAATTCGAAAATGAGCTCTCCGTCGCGCGAATTATCCCGAGGGAACACCTCCGTGGGATCGGTCAGTTGAGCAGGGAGATTTAGACCTTGCGGCTGACCGCGCAGGGCAGCTATGAGGTTCCCGTTCGGGGTGGAGAGGTATCCAAAAAGATTTCGGAGCTCGAAGAATAGACGGAGGAGAGACGACTTGCCGGAGTTGTTGACGCCAAGAAAAGCGGTGAGGCCGGGCCTGATTGAGAGACGAACGGGGTGCGACGCGGGGAAACAGCGGTAGTTCTTGACAGTAAGATCGAACATTGATGGCACGACGGTAGTGTTACTGGGGTCCGTGGTCGTCACCTGCGGCCTCCCCTGGAATGAAGTAGTGCGGTAATTATCCGACAGGTCGCCGCTGGGCGCCTCGGTGGACACCTCAAAACCGGCCATAGATGGACAGGGCAAAACCGGCCAACGGGAGCGGGCACCCAAGCCGGGTGTGTTGTAGCGCATTCCGTCCTCACAGGGCAAGTGGCATCGCGATGTCGGCGCTGAGGCCGAGGCACCCAGCGACCGCCACGAGGGCCGGTGGGGGGATACCACGATAGCCCTCTCGGGGAGATCGTGGCTCCTGAGGCAAATGCGACGCTCCTGGTTCACGGCCGCTCGGCTCCTGGCCCGCGGGGGTCGCCCTGCAGCCGCGTGCGCCAGCTCCGGGGGCCGCAGGTCAGGACGTGGGCGTGATGCAGCAGACGGTCCAGCAGCGCGGTGATGGCCGCGGTGTCGCCGAGGAGCTTCCCCCAGTCCTCGACGGGGCGGTTGGAAGTGAGCAGCGTCGAGCCCCTCTCGTACCGGCGCATGACGATCTCCAGCAGGTCCTCGGCCGCCGTGTGCGGCAGCTTGCGCATGCCGAGGTCGTCGACGATGAGCAGCGGGACGGTGGTGACGTGTCGGAGGTAGTCCTTGCGGGTGCCGTCGAGCTGGGCGTCGGCGAGCTCCTCGAGGAGCACATGCGCCTCACGGTAGCAGACGCGATGGCCCTGCTGGATGACCGCGAAGCCGATGGCTTGGGCGAGGTGGCTTTTCCCGGTGCCGGGCGGCCCGAGCAACAGCCCGTCGGCATGCTGGGTGACGAAGTGGCCGGTGGCGAGCTCGAAGACGAGGCGGCGGTTCATCTTCTTGTTGAAGTCGAAATCGAAGGTGTCCAGCCGCTTGTCCTGGTCGCGGAAGCCGGCCTGCTGGACGCGGCGGGCGAGGAGGCGGTCCTGGCGGCGGAGGAGCTCGTCCTGGACGAGCGTGGAGAGGAAGTCGATGGGGGGCTGCTGTTCGGACTGCGCCTGGAGCAGCCGGGTCTCGAGGCCGGCGGCCATGCCGGAGCAGCGGAGCTGGCGGAGCGCGTGCTGCAGTTCGACGAGGTTCATGTCGGGATCTCCTCCTGGGTTTTCC